>ULMY01042558.1_pt1 | contig 79664 bp, 75 predicted proteins | sample 1951781 | NCBI WGS metagenome assembly ULMY01 (sample SAMEA4835563, study PRJEB28245) | human gut metagenome | biome: gut microbiome; material: fecal sample | place: Denmark | collected 2008
TTATTTTATAATACCCCCCCCGATTTTCAAGAGGGTTACTATACTTTACATCTATTTTGTTGTTTTACATTTTACTTATTTATTATTATATTCAAATTATACAATTTATCTGTTGTATAGTAAATAATCTTATATTAATATGTGTAAATATTAATATTTGTATTAAAATTTTATAATCAAAAAACAAATTCTTTTGAAAAAAGCAAAAAAACATCACTTTATAGTTGATGTTTTTATTAAAAATATGATATCATCTATTTGGTGAGTTAATCACCTGTTTATGGGAATACTCATAGACACCACTTATGGTAGCTTCTCGGCTACCTTTTTTATTGAAATAAAAAAAGCTTTTATAAATACCAAAGCTTTTCTCCGTTTTTTCTAACTGTTTTAATTATTCCTGATCCAATACATTGTTCACCTAGGTAAATAACGCATGCTTGTCCTGGAGTAACTGCTGGAACTTTTTCTGGATAGCTTACTCTTATTTCATTGTTATCCAAATATTCTAGCATTACTTCATAATCTGGCCCACGGTATCTAAATTTTGCTGTTGCAAATGTTGGATGATTTGGACTAATCAAGTTAACATCTTCAATTATGCATTCATCACTGTAAAGAGTTTCTGGATTATCACCAAAAGCCACAAATAAGATATTTTTTTCTACATCTTTTCCAACAACAAAATGTTTATCTTTAAAACCCGATACTCCAACATTTCTTCTTTGACCAATTGTATAGTTCATCAAACCATTGTGAGTGCCAATAATTTCTCCAGAATCTATATCAACTATATCACCTGGATTAGGTTTTAAATAATTATGTAAAAATTTTTGATAATTTCTTTCTCCAATAAAGCAAATACCTGTGGAATCTTTTTTCTTAGCTGTTGGAAGTTTTATCTTATCTGCAATTTCTCTAACCTCACTTTTTTCTAAATCTCCTACCGGAAACAAAACATCTTTTAATTGATCAGCTGAAACTTGAGCTAAAAAATAAGTTTGATCTTTATTAGAATCTACTCCTCTTAAAAGTTTATTTCCAACTATTCTAGCATAATGACCTGTTGCAATATAATCAGCTCCAAGTTTTTTTGCTTCTTTTTTAAATAAATCGAATTTAATATATTTATTACACATTAAATCTGGATTTGGTGTTCTTCCTTTTTTTAACTCATCCAAGAAATATGTGAATACATTATCCCAATACTCTTTAATAAAATCTACTCTATGTAAAGGAATTCCTAAAGTGTTACAAACTTCTAATGCATCATTATAATCTTGTTCTTGTGGACATATATTATTTTCCAAATTTGGATTTCCTTCTGTATCATTATTGACTAGAGAATCCCAATTTCTCATAAATAGTCCAATTACATCATATCCTTGCTTTTGTAGTAAATACGCAGCAACTGATGAATCAACACCACCACTCATACCAACAACAACTTTTTTAGCCATAATTCCACCTCTACTGCTTTAATTATAGTATAAGTTATATCATTTAGCAAATGAAAAAGACTATAATATAAAAGTAAAATACTTGACTAGTTTATATAAAAGAAAATAGTTTAAAAGATCATATACAACACTAAAAATAACTATTAATAAATACTTTTTAACCATTGGTTTTATTAAAACTATTAAGTAGTCTGTACTTAATCCAACAATATTTGATAGACATTTTTTTACATATTTTATTCCGACAATAAATAGATAAAATAATATGATTATGAATAATCCTTTATTTAAAACTAAATTAATTAATGAATAAATAATTCCTTTTATACCATAAGTCCTAAAAAATGCTGATACAACAAAACCAACAGAGACCCCTTCAAATCCAATATAAAAACCATTTATTAATATTCCGATTAATGATATCGTTGAAAAGAAAAATAACATAACAACTAATAAATGATTAAATAAAAGCATGTTTTTATCAATATTTTTTACATATTCACTTATATCATATGGATTATTAATTCCATAAATAAAACCAACAACTAAGGATATTACAAAAATAGATAATACGAGTACTAGAGCATATTTATTCTTTTTCAAAACTATCACCTATTAATTTATATTTTAATCTTTAAATTTTATTCTAAATATTATATAATTTATGCAGGTGAAGTTTATGAAAGATGAAAAAAGCTATGAAACTGTTGGAAATATAAAGATTAAAGAAGCTAAGAAAAGAAAGAAAAACAGAAAATCAAGTGATACTCCTATTGGTGTAAAAATATTTGTTTGGGTAATGTTCTTTGCAATGCTTGCAAGTATTGTTGCTCCTTTGGTTTATTATTTTATAACAGCAACTAGCAAATAGACACTCAATTGAGTGTTTTTTTCATGAAAAAAATACACTTTTTTGAGTGCATTATTCATTTAATGAACTAGTTACCATTAAAGACTTTCCAATTGTATCCTCTAATATACATAAATTCATAAATATATCTTCAGGAGTTTTTTTATATTCATAATTTTTTTCTTCTTCTGTTATATCTTTTAAAGTATTTATTAAATCTACTACTTTTTTTGATATTTCACTCATCTTTTCGTCTTCAGTTAAGTTTGAAAAGCAAGAAATCAATTCTTTTAGATCTTCATCCATTATAGTTTTATTCCTTTTCTTTCTTCTTCTTCAATTATAGGTTCATCTAATTCTCCTAGAATTTCTTCATAATCATGTGGATTATAATAATCAACTGCTGTACCTAAGTTTATATTTTGTTTACCAGCTAATGTGCTTACTTGAAGAGAACTTTTTCCCCTTAATTCTTGAATTCTTTTCTTTTCACCATTGATATTAGCAACAATTTTACCAAATATGCTCTTTTTTTGATATTTTACATTTGCATATTCAAATTGTTGAGTATATTTCTCCTTTTGAGAGAAGTATTTTATATCATTTTCTACTCGAGATAATGCTTCTTCAATAGAATTTCTAAATTCAACAGCATTATTTTTTTGGTTAATATTAAATTTTTTTAAAGTTTCAAGACTTGCCTTTATACTTGCTAATTTATCAGGTCTTTTTATACCATGGATTACTTCATTTCTTAAAGACATCAATTTTTTAAATATATGACTCATCGCATCTTTATCAAGACCGTAGGAAATTGATGTTTTAGAATTGTTTCGAATAATTCTATCCAATTCAACTAAGTCATCATATGTAAATGTTGTTACATCTTCATATAATCCAGATTTTCCATAACCTCCAAATATTCTTTCATAGTTTATCTTTTGTTCCTCAGGCATAAAGTCTTTGTATATGTTGTCATCAACAATGCTTTTTAAATCTTTTTCCATATTTTCCACCTCGATTACATTTTATAATACCCCCCCCGATTGTCAACAAATTCAGATATATTTACATCTTGTTTACAAACAAAAAATGAGCTATACACTCATTAATTCTGTTGTTTTTTCTTTAATTTTTTCGTCAACGATCTTGTTATATTTATTTATGATTTCTTGAACATCCTCTTGATATCTTTTTTTATCATCTTCTGTAAGTTCTTCATTCTTTTTAATATCATTGTTGGCATCTTGTCTTGCATTTCTTAAAGCAATTTTTGCTTGTTCACCCATTTCATCAACTTGTTTAACATAGTTTCTTCTAGTTTCTTCGGTTAATTGAGGAACAGTTAAGATAACCATTTCGCCATTATTTGTTGGAGTTATTCCAATGTTTGCCTCGTTTATAGCTCTTTCAATATCTTTTATAATACTTCTATCAAATGGCTTTATAAATAGTTGTCTTGCTTCAGGAACAGTTATATTTGCAACTTGATTGATTGGAGTTGGTGCTCCATAATATTCAACCATTATCCCATTAAGCATTGATGCATTTGCACGACCAGCACGAACTGTTATAAGTCTTGCTTCAAGGTTATCAATTGCCTTCATCATGTTCATTTCACATTCATCTAAAAAATCCATATTTCCTCCTTGTAAACTAATTAAATTATACTTTATTTATATCTATTTAGCAAGAGATATATAAGCAATAACAAACATCACTATAATTAAAACTTCCATCGCAACAACGATATATCCACCATTAAATTTAGGTATTTTTTTTTCAAGAGAGCAATCATCCACTTTGTTGTTAGCTTTTGCTAAAAATTCTTTTTCAATTTTTGTTAGTATAAAAGTATTATTCAAAACTCGTTGATTTAGCATTTTTATGTAGCGAGTGAGTATTCCGGTTGCTGAGTCATCTAAAAGTTCTGGTTTTTCAATTATGGTTTTTACTGCTGCTTCTAAATATCTTTTCTCATAGCTATTAATGTTTGGAAAATTATCCAATATTTCATTTAGTCTATCAATATCTATTTCAAAAGGTAGTAGTACATGTATATCATCATATTCATAAGTTTTATCTTTTAAATCCTGATAAACATCTTCGCTTTTTAAATAATAAAGGTTATTTAATTTTGAATCATATCTTATGATTGCACTTCCTGCAATTATAAATATTTGTCCTTTAGAGTCTTGATATATATGATATTTCTCAACTCTTTTTCTTTTCATATATTCTTCTATAGCTACTCTAACTTCTTCGTTTAAATCAGTTATATCAATTATTTTAGGTATAGGATTAAAGTTCAATGTAACTGTTAAATAATTTATATAGCCAGCTATTATAGTTTCTTTATCAGTTGAAGGACTTACATATGTATTAACATAGTTTGCTAAATCATATATTTGCATGCATTCTAATACATGTATTTTATTGTTCCTATAATAATAAAAATAATAGTTATCTACCCCATCATTTTTAAAAGAAACGATACCTACGTTCATACCTAGAACCGTTTTTAAATATTCACTTGCTTCTCCATTATTATTTAATTTATCATTGTATTTATACTTGTTCAATAAAGTTATTAATTGATTTTTATTTTTTATCTCACTGTTGGAAAGAAATGTTATCAAAGATTCAACATAACGATGTTCTTCATCACTAAAGTTGTCTTCATACTCTTTTAATAAATTAGATATTTCATCGACATTGGTAATTACTCCATTTTCTTCTTTTACATGAAATTGATTATTAAATGCACTCATAAATTCAATCCTTTCTAATATTCGGTTTCTCTTTTTCTTTTTGTTTCAATATTTACTCGTTGAGTTAACGCTATAAGAATCATTATGTTTAGCATAAATGATCCACCATAACTTAAAAGTGGAAGTGGTACTCCTGTTAAAGGTATTAAGGCAAGAAGTCCGCCCAAATTTATAACTATGTGACTTAAAATATAAGCAAATGTTCCAAAAGCAATTATGGAATTTCTTAAATTAGTCGCATTTCTGGCAATTACTAGAATTCTAAATAGTATAATTATGTAGGCAATTAGAACACAGGTTCCACCAATAAGTCCAAGTTCTTCTACAATAATTGGAAAAATAAAGTCGGTGTGCGCAGCCGGTAAATACAAAAATTTTTGAGTGGAAGCTCCAAGGCCTACTCCAAATATTCCGCCATTATGAATCGCGATATAACCATTACATACTTGATATCCAGTTTCCTCCAAATATCTTGAACAAGGATTTTTAAAGTTAAACCTACTTGCTTGTGCTGATGTTAAAATATCGGAATTGAAGTTCAAGAAAAATACTCCTCCAATAGCCGCAATTACCGTTGCAATCCTTAATATTTTAATGTTTTTATTATTTGAAAGTGGTAATGAAAAAAAGATAAACATACATATTATTGCAATTATACTTGCTGTTCCTAAGTCGGGTTCTAAGGCAACTAGGAAAAAGATGATTATGCATGGTATCATTGGCAAAAAAACATCACTGACACTTTTAAATTTTTTTATTTTTGAGTATGTGCATGCTAAATATAAAATAATAAATGTTTTAGCAAACTCACTTGGTTGGATAGAAAACCCTAATATTTTAAACCAGCTTCTTGCCGAATTGGTAACAGTACCATATGTTTTTAACGAAATTAACAAGACAATCATCAAAATCATACCCAGTTTTGATAGTACTCCATAATTCTTTGTCGGAAAGTTTACAATAATTAAAGATACAAATAAACCAACTATAACAACTAATATTTGCTTTTCAAAGAAATAATAAGGTGTTTTTTTATAACTTAAAACACTTGTAACGCTTGATGAACTAAATACCATTATAAGTCCAAATATTATCATGGCTGTTGTTACTAATAGCAACGGAATATCGACATTTTTTAATGAGTTTTTAATATATCTTAATGCTCTTTTCACAACAATCACCCTATATTAAGTATAACATAAAAAAGGGAATACATTTTTGATATATTCCCAAGTGTTGTTAAGTAAGTGTCTACCTAATCAACTAATTTATTTCCATAAGCATCTGTTTCAATATTTCCTGAAAGAATTAAAATTCCTTCGATAAATCCCCAAAGGGCAGAAATAAATGAAAGTGTACAACAACTTAATACAGTTATAAGAAGTTGAGCAATTGCTCTTCCATTATATCCTAAATAGAAATTATGGGCTCCAAATCCTCCTAGGAATATCGCTAAAAGTCCGGCTACCACTCTATTCTTAGCTTGAGGATTATAGTTTTGATTTTTATTGTTGTTTTGAGTTTGGTTGGAAACTGATTCCTTATCTTCTGCTACTTTTTCAGCTTCAACTTCTTCTCTTACAACTCTATCTTTAATAACCTTACCACAATTACTACATACTGTATCATTTAAATCCAACTTGTTTCCACAATTTGTACAAAAATTTGCCATTTTAACCACCTATCTTTTTTTATTATATATGTTTTTTATTGCTTTTGCAACGAGTTTACTTTTCTATCTATCAAATTATTAAATAAACTTACAAATAATATACTAACTAATGGAGCTAGAACAGGTTCAATAAAATGATTTATAAATGTTAGTATACCGATTAAAACTCCAAATACAATCATGCCTTTTTTTGTATAGCAACTAGTTTTAGTATCTGTTGCTACGTAGCTCATAAGCATGACGATGTTATTAGCAAAGAATAGATTAGTAAAGCTATTATTTGTTATTAATGAATATACTCCAAATAATAAAAATAACGTTACCAAACTTGAAAGACTTATGCTTATTTTTATATTATTTGTGATATATAACCCAAATAAACCTAAAAGGATCAATATTACATGTGTACTTGCTACTCCTCCTGGATATCTTCCGATTAAATAATCCATAAATTCATAAGAAAATGTTTTACTCATTTCATATGAATTTAAAAATGAAGGATTTCCAACTATCTTGCTTAATAAATATATTATTATTAAAGTAAAACACATAATATTTATTCGATTATTTAAAAATTTAGATATTATGAAAATTATGAATAGCACCAGCGTATATATAAGAACATTGGTATTTATTGATACTAAACAGCCTATAATAACACCATATTCTAGATGAAAGGATGAAAAAATAATTGAACTCCAATCGTCTTTACTTTTTTTTATAAATTTTCCATAAAGTATATTTACTGATATGCCAACTAATGCACCAATAAAAACGTAAATAAGAGGTCTAAATATTTCAATAAAAGAAATATAATGTTCTTGATATAAATATATACCATTCTTATAGAAACCATAAACGATTAATGGAAGCAAAAATAATAGCTTTGTTAGTGTTATAGATTTGATTGACTTATTACTGCGTACATAAACATTATTCTTCACGATTTAAACACTCCTTAAAATTAATTTTGCTTGGGCAAATATATGAACATAAACCACAATTAATACATTTGCTTTTATCGGCCTTTCTATGTTCTTTTATATATTTAGGGTTTAATCCAACTGGACATTTCATTGTACAAAGTCCACAATTAATGCACTCTTTTTCACTTGTCTTATCCAATGTGTTTAAAAATATACTTCTTGTATTTAGGGTAATTATCGAATTTAATGATTCTAATGTTATACCAGAGATAAGGCCATTTACAATAACATAATAATCTTCATTTATTATTTCACACGTATTTTTTATTAAATCCGCAATTTTAGTGCCTATTTTGGTATTTACAACTATCGATTCTTTAATACAGTTCCCACCAATTGTTACATACTTTTCTATTATAGGTTTTCTTCTTTTTAAAACATTATAAATGTTTATTAAATCCTCTACCGTTAAATAAATAACTCCGTTTTCTATTTCTTTTTTTGATAGAACATTTTTCATTAATATATTTTTAAATCCTATCGGATAAACGTCAGGAACTAGCTTTAACTTAATATTTGGGTATGTACCAATATTGCTTGTTAAATTAATAACGTTATTGGAATCTTTATTGTTTATAGCAAATATGACATTATTAATACCTAAAATGTTGGATAATGCATCAGCAGTTTCTAATAATTTATCGCTTTTATTATTTATTATAAAGGAATAGTTTTTTTCAGTTTCTTCTTTATCAACACCATTTATTAAAATTGTCTTTTCATCATTAAATATTTTTAAATCTGGCATATATTTTTTTAGTAACTGTAGTAGTTCTTGCTTTGAATATTTATTTATATACTTTGTTGCCCATTTATTTTGTTTAATTTCTTCTTTAAAATTATTTTCAATTACTAAGCATTTAACGTCTCGATTATTTATTTTTAAATCACAGTCGATTTTTTTTACAACACCGCTTATTGGGCTAAATGTTGCTTTGTTGTTTTCTTCAAATATAACGTCGTTTTTCATAACTTTCATTTCGCCATCTAACTCTATACTGTGTTGTTCTGGTAGTGGAATATAAACGTAATCTGGATTCAAAAATTCTTCCATTTTTGAATTTATTTGGGGGTGTTTAGACATCTTATAACTATTCATTTGTTCCTCTATAATAAGACACTATTTCATCATATAAGTTTGGATTAAATTTCTTATTTCTGATTTCCTCTATTTCAAATTTATATGGTGCATATTCTCGATCTACAAAAGGAGTTTCAAGCAGTTTAGGAACACTTTCTAAACGCGCGTTATATGCAACATTGATTAAAGTATCAAATCCTATTGTTCCATATCCTAAATTCTCATGGCGATCTTTCCTTGCCCCAATTGGATTTTTAGAGTCGTTTAAATGAACACAGCCTATTTTATCAATACCAATTTTTTTATCAAATTCATCCAAATACTTATCAAATTCATTTATATTTATACCTGAATCACTTAAATGACAAGTATCAAGACAAACTCCTATTTTTTCCTTTAATTTAATATTTTCAATTATATATTTTAATTCTTCTAAATTTATTCCTAATTCTGTTCCTTTTCCGGCCATTGTCTCTAAAAGTATCATAATATTATCATCAGGGTAAAGAATAGAGTTAAGCCCTTTTATTATGTTGTTTAACGCATCAGTTCTATCAATTTTTGTTGCACTTCCTGGATGAAGAACAATTTTTCTAACTCCTAGTTGCATACATCTTTCAATTTCTTGTCTTAAAAATTTTTTAGCAAACTCATATTTTTCAGGATCAATATTGTTTGCAAGATTAACAATATATGGAGCATGGCATACAACATTTTCAAGCATAATATTATTTTCTTTCATTTTTTGTAGTGCCTCATATGTTACTAAATCATTTATTTCTCCTCTTTGAGTATTTTGCGGAGCTCCTGTATAAAACATAAAGGCATTTGCTCCATAAGTAATCGCTTCTTCAACCGAACCTAATAATTGAGTTGAATTTTTATATGATACATGACTTCCGATTATTAACATTTTTACCACCATAAAGATTATAACATGAGAACAAAAAAAAAGATACTAAGTATCTTTTTATTCAACAATTTTATATCCTTGACGATTATAACAATTAGTTACAGTTGCTGATGAACCAGCTTTACAAGCAACATATTCATTTAAACCAGCTACTTGTGTTTTGTCTAAAGATTGAATTGCTGTCTTATCATCAGCTTTTGGCATTTTTTGATCAGTTACATCCCAACTTAATGTCATATAGTTGGAATCCCAAAGGTAAACAATATAATGTGGATTGTCAACGTCTTCGGCGTTTACAACTACATAGCCTTTATAATCACCAGTTGATGTATATCCTAAGTCTTTTTCTATGTTATAAACATATCTACCAGCACCAGCAATTGCTCCTCCATTTGAATCATATACATATTGAGTAGTTGTATCTTTTACAACTTTTTCAATATATATAGCAAATGAACTTCTTCTTGCACTCGCCATTGTTTCAAGCACTGTTGGTATAGCAATTATCATTATAATAGCTAAAATTACTATAACAGCAAGTAACTCAACTAATGTAAAACCATTTTTCTTTTTCATAAATATCCTCTTCCTATCCTAAATTAATTATATATTTTATCCAATTCGTAGTCAATACTTTTTAGATGTTTTTATTTTCTTTATTGGTGTCAATGATGTCATTCTTATTTCTTATTTTTCGGCTTGTTCTTTTATTTGCACTTATTATTACAAGCAACGCTAGAAGAGCTACACCTAACCCGGCTACCAAGAATTTTAAGAATGTGCTCATTATATTTTGTTCTTTCTTAGTATGAACTGTTATCGTATATGCTTTTTTATAATATCCATTTTCACTTGTTACATATATACTTATCTTTGAACCGTCAGTTAATGATTCGTTTCCTTCCATATATGCTCGCGCTTTTGAAGATGTTGTCTCATATTTAATTGGAAGCGAATCGGCATCAACAATTGTAAGTTCATAATCGTATTTATTTTTATCAAATTCCAACATATATCCAGAAACAGTTAAACTTGAAAGGGATGCATCACTTGATGGAAGTGTTGGATCTGGAAGACCCTCTTCTCTATTGTATATCGGTGCATCATTTGTTCTTGTAACCTCTACAATATTTCCAAGTTCATCTAACCTTCTTACTTGAATATAATAGTTTGCTTCTTTACTCTCATTTGGATTAGATAAATTTATTCTTATTATATTAGAACCGATAGTTAATCCCTCGGCGCCAATAACCGTAACTGTTGTTTCTGGTTCTGCAGATGTTGCTGTAATGGAAAGCGTTGATACACTGTTTGGAACAGTAAGTTCATAGTTAAATTTCATTGGGCTAAAGGAAACATCATAACCAGCTACGTTTAATGTATTTAAAAGTAACGCTGTCTTTTCTGGCTCAATTGTTGTTGAAGGAATAACATAAGTTTGACGTGTAGTTGTTGTAGTCTTCTCTGCCTCAACCGTTTGTCTTTCACTGGTTGTAGTTGTTGTAAGCTTACTTGTTTTGTCATCAGCTCTTGAACTAGTAGTTACTTTTGTTGTAGCATCAGCTATAGTTGTTTGATTAGTTACTTTTGTTGTTTTTATAGTTGTTGTTCCTTTTGTTTCACTTCCAGTTGACGAACAACTCAAACTTTCTATGCTTAAATCTCCTTTAGATTGCATTTCGTCGTAGAAAGTTTCCATAGGCATATCTTTATTAAATAATAAATTTTCAACTTTATAATTTGTATCTTTTAAAGTGATATATACGTCATAACGATATGAATCTTTTGAACCAGTATCTCTTCCACTTACACAAGCTGTTGAACTTGTTCGAAGTATTTTACTTGCATCAGCATATTTATAGTTATAACAAAGTTTGTCATCTTTTCCGATGGTTTTGTTAATTGTTACTTCTGTCTTTCCTTCTTCATAATAATATGTTTCATTTGGAGTACAAGTTCCTGAACTAGTAACACAATAATATACTCCACTTAAACTACTATTATTAATAGATGCTGTTGCTACTAAATTTCCTGAAGATACCGCTACACGATTTATTTTAACCCAGCCTTCATACTTACCAGTATTACTGATGTCTAAATCTTTTGATATATCGTATACGGCACAATCTGTATTGCTCTTGTTTAAGTCTAAATCTTGAGTATACTTAGCAGTTGCTTTACTTTGCAAGCTTTGAGCATACAAATAAAACGATTCCTTTCTTGCACTTCCAATTGACTTCATAATACTTGGTATTACTACTATCATTATAAGTGCTAAAACAACGATAACAGCAAGCAATTCTACCAAAGTAAAGCCATTTTTCTTTTTCACTTTATCACCCTCGTATTCTATTATTAATTATAGAGTAGATATAATTTTTTTTCAAGAAAAAAGTTACTTTATTAAAAGCAACTCTTTATTTTCTCCAAATTTATTACTTTGTTTTATGGTTTTAATATAGCATGTATATGCATTTACCTCATCATTAAGATTATACGCGATAAAATATTCAATTTTTTCTTGTGTATTAGCAACTTTACTAGTTAGTATAGAAGTATACCCTTCATTTAAAATTACATTTTCAAGATTGCCGGTAGAATGAACAAATTCGTGTTGTAAAATATTTTCTCTATTAACAGATTTATTACCATAGAAATCAATCGTATTAGTAAGTGGATTATATGTTGCCCCAAGTTTTTCATTACTTTTATATTCTTTATGAAACATGTTTAAAGAGAATGTCATTCCGGCTAAAATGATATTAAGGATTATATTTAATCCAAGCAGCAAATATAATTGAATATCTAATAATATGGTATCATTATGATGACAAAAATCTGAAATCATTTGAATAAGAAATTGAAAAAAAGGAAGTAGCATAAAATAACTTGATCTTAAATCCATATATTTACAACCTTGATTAACAATGTCTTTTGCTCTTTCATAATCCGCTTTTTTATTATAAACAATTATATTTTTATTCGAGCATAGTTCTTCGTAGTTTTTTTCACTCTCTTCAATAAATCTAGCAATCATCTTCTTAGTTCCGATTTCGTTTTTTTCTATCACGAAATCTTTTTGAGTTATTAATAGACTCCTACTCTTTTTTTCTTTTTTTTAAAACAACTATGCATTTTATCATTATCTCAACTACTTTAATTTTCTAGTATACATAAAATTATATTCTCTAATTGTTATATCCATTATAGATTCATTTTGAACTTTTTCCCAATATTCAAAAGTAGTATTATCATATATAAATCCTAAAAATTCATTTATTCCTATTTCATCTTCACAATAAGAGTTTATTAAATTTCCAAATCTATGCACTTTTTCCATTGAACCTAAAACATTTTCTAAGGCTTCGTCTAGTATGGAAGCATTCTTTTTAGAATATGCTTCAAGGATTTTTTCTTTACCAACGAGAGCCATAACATATCTTACGCATAAACGCTCTTTATTATAGCTTCCTGTAAACTCCTCGTCTGTTAAAGTTTCAAAAGTTAAATATTCGGTAAATCCTTCATTTAGATGCTTATATCTAGGTGCAAACCCAAAATTGCCAATTGAATGGTAATATTCATGCACAAAAGATTCTTTTTTAAAATCTGTGTTATTATCATCAAAGTAAATAATATGGTTTGTTGGCAAAATATTACAAGCAGCAGTGTTGTCATCTGCAACCCAATAAAAATCTTTGTCTTTAGCAAAACACTCAGTTACATTAACTGTTGTTAGCTTTTTATAAACATCATCTAAATCAATATAAGGGTTGTCTTTAATATACTCTTCCAGAAGAAACATATATTCTTTTTCTTCATCAGTTAATTGATTTGATGATTGAATGCCATCAAAAACAATTTGTTCTTTTGCTTCTTTTTGTTCTTCTAAAGATAAATTATCGTCTATTAAATCATCTAAATCTTTAGAGTATGCTTTGATATAATTCGGTATATTATCAAAACCAACGGAAGAATCAAATCCGGTTGCTAAAGTAGAACAAACACATAAAATACATAAAATTTTATATTTAAAATATGGTTTATTTAATTGTTTTGAATTCCAACTTGAAGCTTTAGTCAAAATTTCAATTATCAATAAAAGCTCTAAATTTATTAAAAATCTATAATCACTTAATCCAGTAAAACGAGAATTGGCAGAAAAAGATTTTAAATAATTAGCTAAATTTATCCCAATGTTTGTAGAAGCTGCGCAAATAGTCATTACATCTGTTTTTTTATAATCTGCTAATGCCATTTCTTTAAAAATATAAGACTTGTATTTTTCTTTTGCTTTAAACATAACAATTGCTTTATCTTTTACTAATTCAGCTAAGCTTTGAGGTTCATCAAAATTTTGAGCATTTATTTCTTTTACAAGCTGAGGAAGTGTAATATTTTTACATTCTTTTTTATGAATCCTCTTTATTCCTTTATCATATACGTAAAGGCAGTCTTCTATCTTTTTATCCACTAAATATACATATACTTTCTTTATTTTTTTCACGACTTCCCCTTCTTTTTATGGGCTATTTTAACATAAAATAAAATATCATGCAAATTACTAACACTGCTTACGATACTTAGTATTTAAAAGGTTATTTTGTCAAAATCAGCTTTTCATCATTTTCAAATGAATAATAATCTTTTACAGATTTTACGTATTCTTGATAATCATAGAAATTTGAATCCAAACATCTATGAATGTAGAAATATATTGCTTCTTTAGAGGAAGAGCCATCTACATAATCATAAAATAAATTATATAACTCTTCTACATTTTCTTGTCCACCTAATATATTTGAAAGTTCATTATCAAGAATTAATTGATCTCTCTTGGAATATGACTCTAAAACAATATTTTTATCAACAAGGTGTAATATTTCTTCAACACACCACCTATATCTGTCATATCCATCAATTCTTTTATCTGTACCAAGCATACTTGAAGTTAATATAGATGTATATCCTTCATCTAATACTTGCATTTCAAAACCACCGGTTGCATGAATAAATTCATGAGTAAATATGCATTCTTCCGAAAGTGATGTTACACCCTTATATGAAGTTGCTTCATTTAGATTTATATTATATGTTCCACCTATTCCATATGCACCAAGGAATTCTTTTTCTTCGGTTCTTATTGTCATAAATGTTTGATATAATTCATCAATATCAAGAAATTCATTTTTTAAAATATATGTTTTCAAATTATTAAGATACGATATTTTGTCTTCGTCAAGATATGGCGATTTTTGAATGTCTTTATATAGTTTTTCTACACTTTCTTCTCTACTAACGTTTTCAATTGACTCAGTATTTTTAACCGCCAAATAATAAGGAATTGTTTTTATTGGAACACAATAATTAATCCATGAGCAAAGTGATAAACCGGCTAAAAAAATAGATATGGAATTGCCAATAGTATTTCTTCCCAATTTATATTTTCTATGAAAGGCATTTAAAGTAGTTGTATACCAAAGTGTTATTGTATTTAAAAAGCTATATATACAAAGCATTATATAATGTTGCCCATTTAAAAACACTGTATCATAGTGATTAAATAAATAGCTTAATGCACATACCACTATTAAAGATGTAGCTGAACTTGTTTTAAATTTAGATTTGTATTTCATATATTTTGAATAAGCTTTTAGGTTTGTTTTTGCTTGTTCAAAATAAGATTTGTTGCTTAATTCAACAATATCTTTATTTTCTAACAATTCTTCATAGCTTAATTTACGTTTCTTAATAAATATTTTTATTAATTTATCAGTATTTTTAGAATTTTTTTCAATTATTAAATCATTATCGGTTATAATTAAACTTCTTATATTTTCACCATTTTGTTTTAAGATTATTATTCTTTTCATTTTAAAATTATATCCTTTCATTCTTAATATGTAAAATTATATAGTATTATTTTTTTAGGCATATTTTAACATAAAATAAAATATCATGCAAATTTTACATGACACTTATAATGTTAGAAATAGTTTCAATGTTTTCAACTGCATCGCTTACTTTTTTGGCTGTTTCTTCTCTTTTATATTTTTTATATTCTTTTAGAAATGTTTCAAAATAGTCCGGATCTCGATTTAATTCTTTATAAAGATACGAATGATTCATTAAATATTCATGCATTGCTTGATCACTTTCAAGTTTTAATACGATATCTATACTCATATCTAATCTCCAAAAAACTTACTTATTGGTCTATCAACTTTAGTTAATACTTCAGGACTTTTTTTAGTTAGTTCTTGAATGATGCTTATTGCTTTTTGAGCGTTATTTACATGATGTTCAATGTTATCCATATTAATATTTTTAAAAATTGATGTTAATTCACTTATTTTATCCCTAGTTGAAGATGTATCTGAGTCTTCTTTAAAATATTTATTCCATACATCATTTTCTTCTCCATATATATCATATATTTCATAAAAATCCTGAAAAGTCATTTCTTTGTTTTTAATGAATCTTAATATTTCTGGATGTTTATTTAAAAAATTTTTGAATTCACTTTTCTTATCCATAGAAAAACCACCTAATATATTATATTTATACTAGGTGGTTTAAATTACTATATTTTGAAATCTTCAATAAATTCCATTTTTTCTTGTTTTTCTTGCTCTTCTGTTTTTACTACTTTCTTTTTAGAATCATCAAAATACACTTTTTTGATATCAGTAAATACAAAGGCAGAGATAAATTTTTTCTTAGCAATTGATGAGCCAGTTGATGCTAAATCCATTATTGGAATATCGGTATTTTTAAGCTCTCCAATATCTTCTAACATCGTTAAACCAATTTGATCTTTTGCTTGAGTAATTAAAGCGGAAACAATTTCATAATTGGTTGTTTTTACTTTCTTAATTACCATACTACCGCGTTTTGCACGAGACAATTGATCAAGTTCATTTAATTTAACACGTTTAGCTGTTTTTTGATTCGTGAAAATATCTAAATACTCATCAGTATCATCATATGTTAAACCAGCTACTACTTCGTCATCCTTTAAGTTTATACCTTTTACTCCACTTGATTTTGAACTTGCTAAAGGAATCTCGGTAGTCTTATATGAAATATAATAACCGGTCTTTGTAACAATCATCGTATTTTCTTTTTCATAGTCAACAAATCTGACTTCATCATCATCTTTAAGTTTAATGTATGTATATAACTTTGTATATCTACTTACAAATAAATCTTTGATATTCGTACGTTTAACCATTCCGCACTTAGTAATAATTAATAGATTATCGTCACTGACATTTTCATTTACAATAAATGAATTTAGTACCGAATCATCTGGAGAAATAGTTACTAAATTAGAAATATGTTTTCCTAAATCTTTCCATTTACACCAAGGAATATCATTAACAGGTACATAAATATAATTTCCTTTTTTAGTTAGTATGGCTATTTTGTTAATCGTACTTGTTTCAAAGATATTTAATGCATAATCTCCTGGTTTTAAACCTGTTTCATCACCATTTGCTGAAGTGTATGATTTCATTGGCACCTTTTTGATATAACCATCATGAGTTAAAACAACCATTACACTTTCTTTGATAATTAAATCTTCTGCAGAAATATTGATTTCCTTAGCAGTTTCTCTAATCTCTGTTTTTCTTGGAACACCATACTCGCGCTTAATTTTACGAAGTTCTTCTTTAGCAACTAAAGATAGTTTTTCCTCGCTTGCAAGAATTTCTCTTAAGCCCGCAATTATTTTATTTAAACTTTCTAATTTGTTTTGTAACTCTAAGATATCCGTATTAGTAAGTTTATATAGTTGTAACATAACAATTTTTTCTGCTTGAGCTTCACTAAAACCAAACTCTTTTACCAAGTTAGCTTCAGCGTCACCTTTATTCTTACTTGCTCTAATGACTGCTATAACTTCATCTAAAATAGATATTGCTTTAACTAATCCTTCTGTATAATGGACTTCTTTTAAAGCAACATTTAAATCAAACTCACTTCTTAATTTGATTATTTCTTTTAAATGCGCAATATAAGCATCTATTACACCCACGATACCTAAAAGTTTTGGACGACGATTAACAATAGTAACCATGTTATAAGTATAGTTGCATTGACAGTCAGTATTTTTAAGCAAGTAATTCATTACAAGTTCCTTATTAGCACCTGTTTTTAAATCGATTACAATTCTAACACTAGCATCCTTATCAGATTCATCCCTAACTTCGGCAATACCTTGAATTTTGTTATCGATACGAATATCATCAATTTTTTTAACAAGTTGTTGTTTATTTACCTCAAAAGGAATTTCACTTATGACAATTTTATCTTTTCCTTTTTCACGGATAAATTCATATTTGCTTGAAATAACAACTCTACCTCTACCAGTTTCAAAAGCTTGTCTTATGCCTTCCGTTCCTTCTATTATCCCACCTGTTGGGAAGTCTGGCCCTTTAACTATATCTAAAATAGTTTCTAGTTTGCAGTTCGGAGAATCAATTCTTTTGATTACTGCATCTATTACTTCACATAAATTATGTGGAGGAATATTTGTTGCATACCCAGCTGATATACCATTACTTCCGTTTACTAAAAGATTTGGAAATTTAGCAGGAAGAACTGTAGGTTCCATTAAAGTATCTGAGTAGTTTGGCGCCATCTTAACCGTGTTTTTGTCAATATCTTTTAAAAGCTCTTCACTTATTTTTGCAAGACGCGCTTCAGTATAACGCATTGCTGCTGGAGGATCACCATCCATAGAACCTTTGTTTCCTGATATTTCAACTAAAGTGTGATTTTGTTTCCAATCTTGGCTCATACGAACAAGAGCATCATATATTGATGAATCGCCATGTGGATGATATTTACCCATAACATTACCAACTGCATTAGCACACTTTTTAAATTGTTTGTCATAAGTATTTTTATCACGATACATAGCAAATATTATTCTTCTTTGAACTGGTTTTAATCCGTCTCTTACATCTGGTATAGCCCTGTCTTGAATAATATATTTAGAGTATCTACCAAAGCGTTGTCCCATTATTTCTTCAAGTGCAAACTCATGAATTTTTCCTATCACTTCTTCTACTTTCTTCATTTTATTCACCTATCGCTAATTATAACATAAGAAAATAAAAAAATGTCAAATTTTGACACTTTTTTGACATTACTTATTTATGAAGTTCAATATTTCTTCTTTTGATTGAAGACCTATCATCTTATTTGTTTCACTTCCATCTTTAAATAGAATTAAAGTCGGAATACTCATTACGCCAAATTTTTGAGCTAAGTTAGGAAACTCATCCGTGTTAACTTTTAAGATGTCAGCATCTACCGTTTCAAGTATTTCTCCCATAATTTTACATGGGCCACACCATTCTGCAAAGAAGTCTACTAATACACAACCTTTAGCAGTTAAATCCAAGAAATCTTCTTCATTTTTAAGATATTTTATCATTTTTATCGTTCCTTTCTTTTTCACTTAATATTTCATCAAGATTATTAATTTTCAATTTTCCCTTTTCGTTGAGTTTTTTTACGCTTTCTTCACTTATAACATCATATTTTAAAAGTATTCTTATCGATTCTTCATTACCTTTAGATTTATCGCTTACTCCATCATATTTTAAACACACATCATATATATCCATAATTGAATTATAAACATTGTTAGTCATTTTAGATATAACTGGTGTTTTAGAAAGAATTGCTGGAGCAACTGTGGATTCTTTAAAGTATGGAGTAAAGAATGGAATAGATGCTAAAACAAATAAAATGATGAATGTATAGATATAGTACTCCAAAACTTTTAAAAATGCACCTATTAATTTACTTGGTAAAGCTAAAATTATCGTTGCTGATATAAGTTTATCAATAATTCCAGTAAGTTTAATTATAATTTTTAGGATTGCTGATAAAACAATTAAACATATTATATATGAGATTGCCTCATAAAAAATAATATTTAAAGCGGCAATTCCTGAAAATATTCCTCCAAATGTATGAAATGGTAAGTTTTCATACATAAGTACACTTAACGGATTCTTTAAGTAATATGCTCCAACAAAAACAAATAAAGAACCAACCAACGATACCGCACTTCTTACAAACCCATATTTGAAACCACGATAAATTCCAAATACAAGAATAATTATTATTAATATATCCAATATAGACATTTTTAATCCCTCACTACTATTATACTTAGAAAATTCTTTAATATTCTAAGTACTTTAATTATAATATAATTTTGTTTAAAAAAGCAATTACTTATGATAAAATTTAATCAGGTGATTTCATGAAACAACAAACTATCGTATTTAAAATATCGGATAATTTAAAAAATAAAGTTATAGATTTTTATAAAGATCGTGCTCTTCCAAATCATCCACCCTATTCAGTATTTCAAGTTAAAGATTATGACTGTGTAATCACATTATATGAATCAGGGAAATTAATGTTTCAAGGAATAGGTGCTGATATTGAAGCAAGTTATTGGATGGAAGAAGAAAGAATCAACAATAATCGTAACTTAGAAAAAGAATTAAAGGATAAGCAAGATAAAAAGGATAAAAAAGCTGAAGAACTAAATGATACTCGTTTTAAAAATATTTCAACTATCGGTTCTGATGAAGTTGGAACTGGAGATTATTTTGGACCTATAATTGTAACAGCATCTTTTGTGGATATAAGTAAAAAATCTTTTCTTTTTGACTTAGGAGTAAGAGATTCAAAAAAAATTACTGATGAAAAAATAATGGCTATCGCACCTACTTTAATAAAAGAATTTCCTCACGTTACATATATCTTGACTCCAAGCGATTATAATCGTTTAGGGATTACTAATATGAATAAAGTAAAAGCTATATTACATAATAAAGTATTGTTTGCATTAAAAAGCAAAAACTATAACTATGATAAAATTGTAGTTGACCAATTCTGCTTTCCTACTAAATATTATGAGCATATTAAGGAAACACCAAGTAAGGTTACAAATATTACATTTACTACTCATGCTGAAGATAAGTGTCTAAGTGTTGCGGTTTCAAGTATTATTTCAAGATATATTTTTATCAAAGAAATGAAAAAAATGGAAGAGCAACTAAAGATGAAGGTTCCAAAAGGCGCTGGTGATATTGTAGATCAAACAGGTGTGAAGATTGTTAATAGTTATGGAATAGAAAAATTAAAAGATATTGCAAAATTAAATTTTAAAAATACTGATAAAATTAAAGAGTTCTTACAAATCAAGTAAGAACTCTTTTAATGCATAAATTTGGTCATAACCACTTTTTAATTTTAAATCTAGATTGGATAAAGAAACAATTATATCTTTTAATTGATCAAGAGTATAAATTTTTCCATTTCTTTTTAATACTCCTACTCTTTTTGGATTAGAATATCCAAATAATTTTGCTATTTCTTCATCACTTAAACCATCAACAGAAGCACTCTTTACCATATAAATATTGGTAAAACTACTAGCAAGAAGCGCTACTATATTAATTGGTTCACTTCCATTTTTTAATAGAGTATCTAAATATTTAAATCCTAAATTAAAATCTTTAGCTATTATCGCATTTGAAAAAGCAAATGTTACATCTTCATCATTTTTTTTAGTGTTTGAAGCAACTAAATCATGAGTTATGTTATTGCTTAAATTAGAAAGTCTTTCAATTTCATTAATAGTTATGTCTATATTATTTAAACTATTCTTATATATTTCCAATAAAGCTTCTCTATTTATACTTATATTCTCTTTTTTAAAATAATCAGTTATGTAAGTTACAACATCATCTTCATTGTTACCAGTTAAATCAATAAATTTTACTCCTAAAGAAATCAGATCTTTTACAATTTTTTTAGATTTTAACACTTCATCATTGATAAAAATTACCATTGTCTTATCATCTAAATTGGATAATACATTTTTTAATTTATTACATTCTTCTTCATATGAAAAATTACCAGCAAAGTATTTTACGTTTTTAACAATTATACATTTACTCTCAGAAAAAAATCCAAAATGTTGCATGCTTTCTATTACATCATCAATTGAGTCTTCCACTAAAGAAAAATTTTCAATCTCTTTATAGTCTTTACTAAGTTCTTTTATTTTATCATTTAAAAATGTAAAACTATTTGATTTAATAATGTATTTATTTTCCATGTGATCCACCTTTAAAATTATAGCATTTAAAATTAATATAATAAAGGACTTGCAATAAGAAAAATTATTTGATAGAATTAGATATGTCAATGGCGAAATTGGTGAAGTGGTTAACACGCCGGATTGTGGCTCCGGTATGCGTGGGTTCGATTCCCACATTTCGCCCCATTGAAAAATTAAAACTAAGAATTAATTTCTTAGTTTTTTTCTTGCAAATAATATCGAACGTTTGTTATATTTTTTTATAGGAACATCAGTTGTTGAGTGTCTACCTCCAATATTCATAGAGATGAGGTTCTTGATATATATGGAAAAGAAAGATTTTTTAGTCTTAAGCTTGATCATTATAATCATTTTGTTAATAGCCTTACTCTTCATCACTTTGAAGTAGTATCACCTATAAATAAAAACGACACTATCTGCAAAGATAAGTGTCCAACCATTTTTGGGTAGACATTCAACTTGTGAAAACTGAATGTTCCCTTTTTTTATTGTATGCAATATCGCATCTCTAAATACATATTACTACATATGACTCTATTTTTCAAGAAAATATATAGTTTTACTCTTTAGTGTTTTTGAAATTAATATCTCCGGAAAAATATCAAAAAATTCATAGTGTGTTAATATAAATTTGAAATCACGATTATCCAACCAATTAGAATTATATTGCTTTTTAACTTCTTCAAAACAACTAGTCCATGAATGTTATATATTCTCTAATAATATATTTGCCAATTCTTCTATTGTATACATAAAATACCTCTTATTCTATTTAAATTTATTATGTTATATTGTGTTTATGAAATTTTTTTACTCATTTTTAGACCACATTCCATACCATTTTGATCCTTTAACATCATTATAGCCACACCATTCTGTGATTTGATAACCACTGTCTCCTGAAGTTGTAGCTGACCATCCGATAAATGTATAACCTTCACGAGTGGGTTTCTTAACTTTTGCGCATTCAACACTTTCTTTAAAATGTGGCACAAAAATAGCGCCATTATTAATGACAATTGTTTGATTATTTTCAAATTTTTTGTTTTTATCACCATTATACATCCAACCATCTGGTTCATAAGTAGTATATGATTTATAAGTTTCATATTTAGTATACTGATCAGGGTTCGGATACAGATATAGTACTCCTTTTTCGTTTTTGCTTCTTGACGCATTATTTACAGGAAAAGTGAAATTTTCTCCTTTGTTCATCCAATAATCTTTATATTCTTTTGCATTCGTTCCATAATATAATCTAACTAAAAAGTCTTTCTTTGCTGTCGTAGTTATTGCTGATGTTGCTGTTTTAGCAGCGTTTATTTCTTTATTGTTGTTTGTTTTTTTTGACTGGGTTGTTTTAGTATTAATTATTGTTATATTTTTAGTATCTTCAGTAGTCGTAACTTTGGTAGTCATATTAGAATTTGAAATATCATATTCATTTTTTGATTGGGTAAAGCTTAGGAAAGACCATATTATTAATAACACAACTGGAATAAATATTCTAAAATACAATTTGCTTTTTTCATTTTCAAATTTTATAAAAAGCAATTTATACATAAATTTAAATAAGCTTAAAGAGAAAACAATTAACATTGTTTTGTTTAAAGTACTTATTTCTTCGTTTACAAGAGAATTAAAAATCAAAAATGTTCCAAATACGTATAGTATAAAATCAGCAGCTATTGGTTCATCATTATGAGAAGTTGAAGCAGTTTCAGTTTTATGTTTGCTCGAGCATTTTTCACAATAATTTTCTGTTGCTTTTAATTTCGCATAACATTTCGAACATTCATAGACTACATCTTCTTTAGTGATTTTTAATCTACAATTAGGACAAAATTCTGAAGAAGGATCAAATTTTCGTCCACATGCTCTACATATTGCATATTTATTTATATTTTTCATTATATTATCATTCCTCTACATTTTTATTATAACATGTTAAATTTAAATAAAAAAGAAAGCAAGAAAGTTATCTTGCTTTAATCATAATCTAAATCTTATCTTTCTATAAATTTCTTATAAATAATCGATTTTTTCAATTTTCATTGTGACTAATGTGATTTTCTAAAAATTCATTCAATTCTTTAATGATTTTATCAACTATTTTTTCTTTTTCATAATAAAATTCTGAGGCTCGTACCCTTATAAATTTCCATCCACATCTTTCTAGTACTGTTTGCCTTTCCAGGTCACTCTCTAACTGTTCTAGCCCATGATATGTGTCTCCATCACATTCAATAACGATTTTTTGATTAAAATTATTTTCTACAACAAAGTCTAGTCTATACTTGCCTACTTTAAATTGAGGGATTAATTTAAATCCTTTACTATCCAATAAATAATATATATCTCTTTCAAAATTAGATTCAAATAGTTTTTCAGCTTCTTGTTGTTTTTCGTCGTTATATGTCATGCAATATTTTAGTAATTTATATCTATTGCATATTGGATTTAATTCTTCTAACTTAACAGAATGTACTAAAATCATTTGCTCTTTAGCTCGAGAAGCAGCAACATTAAATGATCTATTGAATTCTTCTGTATTCATTGCTTTAAAATTGTACTTTTCACCATTGCTTGTTATTGGAGCTATAAGCATGCTTAAGATTATTACATCCCTTTCATCTCCTTGAAAATCATATGTATTACCAATTTTAATCTTACGCTCTTTTATAATCGAACTATACTCAATTCCAATCAATGAATCTAGTTTTTGAATATGTTTTGAACTATTTTGTAAAGAAATGATGCCTATTGTTTTATTATCATATTGATGATCATGAAGTATTTCTCCAATTAAGGAAACAATTCGATTGATTTCTGCATCATTATAATATTGGGACCCACTTTTGGTTACGTATGCATTCGGAACATATTTCACCAATATTGGTTTTTCAATTGTTTCATTTATTCCCCTAACTTTCAAAGGATTAATTTGCATATTATAAAACTCTTTATTTGAATAATGTATAATTTCAGGTAAACACCTAAAGTGTTCAGTAAGAGTAACTTTTTTGTTTAAACAAATCATTTGAACAAAATCATAAATACTAGTATCTTTAGATATTTGATATTTCCAAGAACTATTTTTTAAATGCTTGAAGATTAAATCATTAATGTCATCAACATTTTGAAAAGCGTTTGTTGGACTGATTTGTTTATCGTCTCCGACTATAATAATCTTTTTTGCGCGTGTTAAAGCGCTTATTGAAAATACTGATGATTGGGAACTTTCGTCCATAATTAATACATCAAATATCGGTTCATTGTCAAAAGGATACTGCTCAATCAACCTGTCTATAGGCATAATCCAAACTGGAATAGCATTTTTTGCAATAGACATTTCTTCACGCATTTGTCTTAGAAGTATTTGAGCGTTCTTTCCAGTTCCTGCCCCTCGCTTTTTCTTTAATTGCATCCATTTACTTAAACTATTACTTATAGCTGGCGTCATTTTCTTACTTTGGTAATACCAACCTTGTGTTACAACCAATTGTTTAATCAATTCCTTTTCTTTTCTTATCAATTTTTCTCTTGTTGAATATAACTCTGGCAAAACAGATTCAGCGGATTCTAATGCTTTATAGAATTTATGAATGTAATGATACTTCAGAATATCAACAGTATTCTTTTTTAAAAATATTTTTTCCTCGTTTGTATAATTATATATATAATCATTTATCAAGTTACTTTTATCATTCATGAACTGACCAAATATACTTTTTAAGGAATTATAGCTATTAATAATATTAATTTCTTTTATCAATTTGTTTTTAGAATCAATCAATTCAATCTCGTTATTAGACTCGATTGCACTAATTACATTAGATAAATTTTGTAAATTATAATCTTTATAGTAAGCTCGTAAATCATTTGCATATGAAGAAGTTTTATTATTATTTATATTAATTTCTAAATAATAATTCATATCTGAAATGATATTATTTATTTCCTCTTCAGATTTGTTTATATAATCAATTTCAAATAAATTTCTATTGACTAAAGTATCAAATATTTTGTCTATGCTTGTACATATTTTTTTGAAATCTAAAATTGTATTTAATAACTCTACAACTTTATTTTTATATTTTCCAAATTGTTTTTTATCGATGTTCAAGCAACTAAATAAATCAATATTTAATACTTTTGATAAGTCGCTTTCTAATTCATCTACAAACGTTTGATAGTACAACCTTTGTGCTGCTATTGTGACCTTTTCTTTAGTTACATTGTCTTTTGAAAGTTGTAGACCGTTTATAGTTAAACCTTGTAACTTCTTTAAATACTTTTTTAATTTCATTTTGTCAAATAATTTAATTGTTTCACTGCCATCATATAGATCTATAATAAGTTTTAAATTTTTGTGATATTCGTCACATTTTTCTTCTTGATATTTAATATCATATTCAATCATTTTTTCTTCAACATTAAAAATAAATTCTTGTTGATTTAGTATTTTATCTCTTATATCAGCAATATTTTTGTTAAATACTACATAGTCTGAATTTTCATATAAAGTTTTTTTGTCAAAAACTTTATATAAAGTAGACAGTCTGTTTATATCTTGTTCTAATCTACTTAAAGTATCGCTGCTAATATTTTCTTGTTTAATGCATTTTATTAATTGAGGATATTTTGGCAAATAATTTTTAAATTTAATATTCTCATTTATCGCCAACTCATATTTGTTTGTTTCTAAAGATTCATAAATGGGAACACATCCATTTAAAGCATATTTATTATCTCTTATTTCATCACAAATATTATCTAGTTTAGCAAAAAAGTCATCTAAGTATACATAGTTATAATTTTCTACATCATTTAAAGAAATTACATCATATTGTTTATTATTATTTAACCAAACCGCTATATCCATGAGACTCATTTTATTATCTCCAGCAAAATCCATCAGTTCATTCAACTCTGCACGATGAGATACAGTATCTTTAGCCATTAAATTGATTATTTCATGTTGATTCTGTTGCTTTAAAGTATATATTTTTTTTAAATCGCTTGTTAATTCTTCAACTTTTTTATAAACCAATTCTTGTTGCTTTTCATCCATTTGATTGCGTAGTATTGTTTCTACAGAATATTCTAAATCTTTATCAACGCCCGTGTTAGTTAATAATGATAGACTCAAACTTCTTATTTCTTCTGGAATCTTTTCTCTTAACACTTCAAGTGCTTTCCCTTTTTCACTAGTAACTATTACTTTTTTACCTTGCGAAACATAATGAGATAGTAAATTGGCAATCGTATGGGATTTTCCGGTTCCCGGAGGACCTTGAACCAAAACTATTTTGCTGCTTCTAACTTTATCAACAATTTCGTATTGTTCATCGTTTGAAGGTAAAGGAAACAATACTGCTTCATCTTTAGTATTTTTGTATGTAGAATCGTTTAATAGTTCTTTTATTTCTGTTTCATTTTCAAAATCTGCTTCAAGTAAATTTAAAATCGGGCTTTTAAACTTAGTATTATAACAAGCATCTATAATTTTTTCCAGATCTTCAATCCATAATTTAATACTTTTATTTCTAACGATAATTCCAATATTATCAAAAGCATAAAGACAATTTGTTTTATACTCTTCTTTTGAATCAAACTCTCCATCGATAACTTCGTTTTCTAAACAAGCAAAATTTAAATACTTCCCCAATTCAAATTTTATATTTATGTTTTCGGAATCTTCCAACTGATTAAAATATTTTACTTGGTCACTTAGAGAAACATAGTCTTTTACTTTAAATGATTCTAAATTGAAAAAATCCATGACTAATCCTTTGAATTTATCTTGGTTTACTGATAGTGAAATTGAATTGGATATAGAATCAACAGATATATCCAGATTAGCTTCTAATGCATGACGAGCTATTGAATTACCATTGCCGTCTTTCCATATTAAAAGATTAGTACCTAATATAATTTCTATTTTTTCTTCTAAATCATTAATTCTCTTATATATATTATATAAGTCCATATATGTCTGATTATATTTGCTAATCAACTCGTTATAGTTGTCAACAAAATTGATATCTTTCACATATTGATTATATGCTTTAAAAAGATCCTTATGGGTGTTAAGAAGTTCTTCAAGATTATCAACCTTGTCTATAATATTATGGTCACTATTTAAATAAATATATTCAGATAAAGTTGGTGGAACTTCTGGATACTTCTTTTTCCTATCCTCTTTAATATATCTTAATTTTAATACAATTTTATTGCTAAATATTGTAATATCAGAATAATCTACATCACCTAATATTTCTTTATATTTATTGTAAAATGTTCCTAAATCATAGTATTTTTCATACTGATTAACATCATAAATGTTCTTGTTTTTTAGTTCTAAAACTTCCTTAATAAAAGAAAAAATACTTTTAACGGATTGATTCATTACTTCAACTCCTTGGTAATGCTATTATAACATATAATATATTTAAAAATATATCTAAAATAGCTATAAATTCCAATAAAAAAATTGTAATAAGCCTAAAATTATGATTTTCTTCTATCATATTCTTCTATATAAACAGGAAATTTCTTATACCATTTAAAAAAATCTTTTTCATCATCAAAAGAATATAGTTTATACCCTTCTTTTGTTATGCATTTTTCTTTTAAATTTAAGAAATTTTTTATAAATTTTTGCCCATCAAGAGTTTGACCTTCAGCACACATATTCTTAAATTTTATTCCTCTATTCATTAAATCGTTAATTTTTTTATTAATTCCTTTTAATAGATAACTTAAAACTAATTTATCATCTCTATACTTTTTATCAACGGCAACTGCAGAAATTAAAAGATTATAAGTGTTGTTATCTTCATAGGATTCTAAAGATTTATAATTTAATTCAGTATCAGATAGTTCATTTTTCATAAAGTCTGTAAATTGTTTATCAGTTAAAGGTAATAAAGTCATTTCTCCAACAACGCAATCAAAAATTGCATCTCTTACAAAAATATGAATGTCTCTATTTTTTCTATCCCATATCATAACTTGCTCTACACTTGATATTGTTTCTGGTTCTAAATAGTCATGTTCTATATTCCAAACATCATCAAAATCTTTTTTTGTATGGTTATAAAATTCAATTACATATCTTTCTTTCATATGCGATTCTCCTTAATCTTTATTATAGCATAAACTAAACATCATTAAAAAAGTTTACTCAAATATTAAAAAGCAATCTAAATTATTTAATTAAAAATATTTTTATAAACTCGTCATTCATTTATTTCCTAACTTTCAACATAATAACGAATATACTCGGAAAATGTTACAAAAAAATTAAACTCACATGAAAATGTGAGTTAATTATTGATTCCTTTATTTACAAAAGTTAAGTTTTTGGAATTGTATTTATTAATTTGACATCCATCTTGAAATTCTATTTCATTCTTACATGCTATTCCACTTTTGATAATTATTGATGCTAAATTATCATCTAATAATGATTTTCCTGTATTTTCAACTATTCCATCAACCAAGACTGATGCATTTGAAACTAAGATATTTTCTCCATCTTTAAGATAATAATTATCAATTTTTGGAGGATAAAATTTCTCAATAGTAAGATTTTCTGCTCTACCTTTATCAATAACTCTAATTGATTCTTTTTTACAAGAAAAGAACGATGATTCAATTAGTTCTTGAATGTTTTCTATATACATTTTATATAGCCATGGATCTTCTTCTTTTATTCGATTTAATTCAGCTTTATGATATTCATCAGCTGCTAATATTAAGCTTATAGCTTTAGAATACTTACCAATATGAGATTGACATTTAGTAACATATGTTTTCAATTTTGATAAAATTCGTTTTGATTTAGGTGTAAAATAAGTCCCATTAGTTGTTATACTTACTCCAAGAACTATACATTCTGACTGGATTATGTAGTCAACTATCATTTCTAATATATCCGCTGCTAATAAAACATCCCCACCATCAAGTTCTAAATTACGAATAATTGTATTCTTTGTAAATATTTTAGGTAAGAACTTTGATTGAAAGTCTTTTCCGCTTGCTGGACCTTTCTCACAATGCTTACATCTAAGTGTACATCTTCTAGTAGTTTCAATTTTTAAATTATTGTAAGTTATCATAGCATCACCACTTTCTTAAAATCATTAATTGGAATTTTTTTTAATTTCTTCAACCAGTTCATCAAGTATTGCTTCTCTTTTGTCTTCTCTAGATGTATTAATTAAATTAAATCCATATTTTTGACAATCGTTTTTTAGTACTTCGTTTTTTTCTAAAATTTCTTTAACATTTCTTTCTATATCTTCAACTCCTACATAAGTTGGCCAATCAAAAGGTTTAGAATATTTTTTCATGTCTTCTCTAATATTTGTTTCATCAGCATCTAAATTAGCTAAAAAATAGATTTCTACTTTATCCTTATATTCAAACATAGATAATTGTTTAGGTGTAAAAATATATTCATAAATTGTGCTTACACCATAATTTTTAGCATCATCTAAACTTCTTTTTACCATTTCATTTAGTAATGTTACGTATTTATCGTCGTTATGATCTTGTAAAACTCTAAAAGACTCTTCAAGTGAATCTAATAACATATCGAAATTATAGTAATTAAAATTATATTTTTGATGAAGCTTCATTGTAAGAGTTGTTTTACCTGCTCTTTTGTTTCCAGCAATAATTACTACTTTTCCATTTTTCATTTAATCACTTCCATAACATAATTATAACTAATAAATCTATTTTATCAAAGAAAAACAAAAAAACTTGCATAGAATTTATGCAAGCTCATTAGTTTTTACGAATAATTTAAGTTTTTAAAATACATGATAATGATCTAATAATTTTTTTGAGTTACTAATATCATGCATAACAGAATTTACAGTATATCCATTTTGTTGAGCATATTTTAAAGCCCAATTATTCAACAATATTTTGTATATTTCTTCATAATTTGAAACAACGCCAGTATCATGTAAAAATGATTGTTCTGCCATTCTTCTTGTACATATTTGGTAATCTTTATAACTACCAATTGAATCATCAAATCCATATCGACCATTTATATATCTAAAAATATTTAAAGTGTTTTCATATGCATATTCAAAAGCATAATACTCATCTGGATTTGTTATATACAAGTAAAATTCCTTTCTTATATCCGCTTGTTGTTGTCTTTCAGTTACTTCATGACAATCAAAATAAGTTTTATATTCTTTTAATTCACGGTAAAGTTCACCTTCACCTTGATTTAATCCACAAATCAAATGATGAAATAAAGCATGAAATTGTTCATGTAGCATCGAATCTAAAAGTCTTATATTAAGACCTTCCACTTCTTCATATGTTTTTTCTCTTGTTATGGGATTATATGTTTCTTCTTTTCCTTCAAAAATATACTTTTCATTAAATAGTATTTTACCTGGTTTACCATTTTTACCAAAAATTATTCCGGCATTCATCAATCTTTCATCTTTGTTGTCGGAAACAACTTTATATGGTTTTCTATTTTGCTTCTTTGCTTCAATGTTTTCTAATTCTTGCAAAAGAGTTAAACGTTGTTCAGGTTTAAGTGATGAAAATCCTGACGAATGAAATAAATAAAATAATTCGCATTCTTTTCCAATCGCATCAAAATTCATATAATCTCTTGAACGTATAATTTTGTTTATCATTATTATCCCCTCTTTAATAACGTTAGTTATTCTAACAGAATACGAAAAAAATTGCAAATAAAAAATAGATTCGTCACCACAATCTACTTTAAGTACTTCATTTTAAATTATTATTATATAAAATTATCTCAATCTTATTCACATAGTTATATGAATTAGAATGGCTTGCATGTCCTAAAAAAGAATTATAACTTAATAAAAACTTTTTATCATAAAATATATTATTATTTTTTAAATATATCCATTGTTTAATTGATTTCTTTACTTTCTTTTTAAAACGTTTTCTAAGAAGAATATGTGTTGGATAAATAATGTATCCGCAAAAATCAACACCTAGTTTATTAGGATAATATCTGCTTTTATGATTAAGCAACAGATTTAAATGGGCACTTACAAAAGTTGAAACTAAGTTGAGCACTTCCTTTGCTTCAGCTTTGGTTTTTAAAATAAAAATCTGATCATCCATATATCTTGTATAAAATTTTATTTTTAGTTCGTCTTTTACATAATGATCTAATTCATTTAAATAAATATTGGCAAAGAACTGACTGGTATAATTACCAATTGGAATTCCGACTTCGTTGCCATCGTCAAGAATTTTTTTACTGAATTCAAGTAATTTTTTATCTTTAATTTTAGATGATAATATTTTTAATAATATTTCTTTATCTATACTATAAAAATACTTTTTTATATCAGTTTTTAAAATATAATAGTTTTCTCCATATAGTTTAGTTGCATTTCTCAATTGATTTTGAACACATATAACTGATTTATGCGTTCCTCGATTATCTAAACATGCATATGTATCATTGATGAATCGTTTCATGAAATAAGGCTTTATAAACTCTTCAACATACCATTGATGAACTATACGATCACGGTAAGGCAAAGATTTTATTATTCTTTCTTTTGGTTCATGAATAACAAATTCTCGATATTCACCAAACTTATAAGTATTATTTTTTATCTCGTCCATTATTCTTATAAGATTGGTTTCTAATTCCATTTCAAATATTATTACTTCTTTTTTAGTTTTTTTACCTTTAGAAGCACGTATGTGGGCACTTAACATTTTTTCGAAAGTCAATTTAGATAGAAAAACATTTTTTATTGTTTTAGGCATGAATTTATCCAGCCTCCTAAAGACATACTAACTAAATTTATTTTTCTACTCCATGCTTCATAATTACGAATATTTATATATTTCCTTTTGTATGATAATCTAGCAAATACCCTTTGCATTTTTAAATTGATATCAAGTTCATTTAAGTATTTTAATTTTTCCTTTTTATCAAATGACTTATATGCCAGTAAAATATACTTGATACCTTCGTAGGATGAATTTTTTATTGTTGCAACTATGCCTGATTTAGTTGAATTAGGATATTTCTCAGTGATCATTTCAAGATATATAATAAAATCCATGTATATTTGATAAATTCGTGTTTCTTCAACACAGCTAGCTTTCACTAATGAGCTTCTCCTTTACATCCTTTAATATATTTAATGCCTGCAAGGGCGTTATAGAATCAATGTCTAAGTTGACTATTTTTTCTTTAATTGAATCATCAATATTAGTTTTTAAACTATCTATAACTTCGACATCTAAATTATGATTTTTAAAAACACGCATATAGTTATCAAGAACATCAGCAGGAAAACCACACTTGTATGATTCGCTTGAGAATTTTACTTTTTTTAATACAACATAATCATTGATAGTATCGCAATCTTCACCAACAAATATATAAAATTTGCCAGATTTAAAAAGATATAATTTGTTTGCATCTTCTTTTTTTAATTGCAAATACTTTTGATATATCACACTCAATATTACCACCTCCTTTAATGCTATTAAAAAAGTGGAAACGATCCACTTCTTTTCATCTTTGGTATTCGTCATCTTACTACTAACCAAAGACATTCTTTTTTATATTTTATTCTACTATGTAGAAAGGTTATAAATTTCTAAAATAAACACTAAAACAAAATCCGTAGATTAATGATATAAAATATAAATATATTTTTTTTATCTTTGTTTATGTGAAGAATAATCTTATATATTTTAGTGGAGAGAACAAGGCGGAACCCGATGTTAGCATTGGCACCTCCTGTGTTCCTATTGAAGTTGAACTGACCTGCAAGAACTCCATTGTCGTAATTGCCGCCTCGATTGAACCAAGGATACGAGGAGTCAACAAAGTTCGAATTGTCGCCGTAAAGAGTAAAAAGAGTCAAAAAGTCTAATTTAAACAACTTATAACCTACATTTATACTAAGACTAATAAATTAGAGTTTTAAACTAACCTACTAGACATAAATGCCAAAAAAGCGATTCCTTTCCGCTAAAAAAGAAGGCGGAAAGGAATATTAAAAGTGAAAAAAGTAATTGTAAAAAAACAAGTTTTTTTACACTAGGAGAGAACAAGGCGGAACCCGAGGCCAGCACCGGCACCTCCTGTGCCCCTATTGAAGTAGAACTGACCTGCAAGAACTCCATTGCCGTAATGGCCGCCTCGATGGAACCAAGGATACGAGGAGTCAACAAAGTCCGAAGAGTCGCCGTACCAACTATTATGGTATCTAGAGTTGTTGTCTCCGTCCAAATATGTTTTAAATGGTCCCATTTCTCCAGTTGCATCTCCAAGTATTCTATATTGATAAGATGTAAATGTTGATGATGCAGAGTATACATCATAATATTTAGAATCATAGTTAGCAAGCGTTGTAGCACTAAAACCACTTAATCCTAATTGACCACTCATATATGAAGCTACATATTCGTGTGCTCCACCTGACATATCATATATCCCACTTATATTTCCAGTAGTTGTTGCAAGATAACCAATACTTGTATTATAGGCGTTATTATATGTGTTTCCATCACCATATGTTCCTGGATATGTTTGTTGATTTGTACTTGGAAGTGATGAATATCCAGTTTTATATGAACTGTTATTATTAATATTAACTTCCGCATTGATTCCATATTTGGAATGGCTTAAATATGCTACTGCTCCCCATTCTGTATTTTTCATCATATGGGAGTTCATTGCTCTTTTATAATTATATGATACTGTAAACATATTCATGACTGTTGAATTTCTCCATGAATATGAGTTTGGTTTTACAATTATTTTGCTTGAATCACTTGAGTTCACTTGAGCTGCAGTTGTACTTGTTGCTCCTTTATATCCCGTTTCAAACTTACCAGCCCAGAAGCCATTTACTCCCATGCTTATAAATGCTGGATGAGTCATGTATTCTCCGTTTTTACAATTTCCACTTGACCCACTTGTCATTGGAGTTTTACATGATACTCCTGAAATATCTGTTGTATTAGTTGTATCAAACACGATATCTATTTCATGAATATTTTTTGAAGCTGTTCCAGTATTCCATAACTTATATTTATATTTTGGAATCCATACGAAGTAACTTTGAATATCGCTTTCTTTTATTGTATCTCCTACTTTATAACTTGCACCACTATTAAGGATAACTGCATTTGCCCAAACTTTATCACAGTAGTTATACCATACTTTACTTGTATCAGCATATGTTACAGTTCCATCATCTGACAATTTTACTGGTATTAAACCATCTTTTAAAACTGGCTCTGCAACTCCTTTTGAGCAAGAAGTTAAATTAGATGCTTTACTATAAAGCTCATCTAATGCATCTTGTACATTTTTGGATTTTAATAAAGATGAAGAATTATCATAATATACATCTTTTCCAATAATTAAATCTGCGGCATATGCTACACTTACAAATAGTATTAATGCACACATACCAATTATTAATATTTTTTTATTTTTCATAACACCACTCCTCTAAACTAACATCGAATTAATTTCATCTATTGCACATTGAACTGTTTCACAAGTTGATTTTGATTTTGTACTATCATATTTAGTATATCTAGCATGTAAAATAGACCAATCTGCATAGAAAATTTCATCTTCATTATCTTCTATCTTTGTTTTTTCATTAATGTTTTCTTTATTCTTATTAAACCAACCAAGAAAAATTGAATTTCCTCTAACTGTAGTTGGTAAACCTTCATAAGTAGTATTTCCATCATATATTGTATAAGGTTTATCAATACTAGCCCCAATCGAAGAATAGAAAACAGCTTTGTTTTTCTTAACCATTGTATCGCGTGATACATTTTCGTATGTTAATCTACATAAAATTGTCTTTTCAGTTGTATCACTTTTGCTTATTGTCATCTCTCCAGAATTGATTTGTTGAGCACTAATTAGAGAATCAAAATTATTAGTGATATTTAATGTCGTATTATCACTTGCTGAACAACTTAACTTAGCGGATTCATCATACTCTGTTGCATTATTTCTAATATAATAATTGATTTTTAATGTTGAACCACTCATAGTAAATGTGAAACTTGATAAATCATTTGATAAATAATCAAAATGATTTTTAGAATCTATAAATACATTTCCAATGTAACAGTCTAAATCACTTAAGTTAACAGCTAATAAAGCCACTCCATTTGTAGATAACTTACTGCTAACCTTTGCATAACCTATTGTCATAAGAACTAGACAACATATTAGTATGCTATGTTTAGATAAATGATAATTTTTTAATTTATTTGCAACTTTTTTCACATCTTTTACCTCTAATTATCTATACTTTCTTTATTCTTAATTTAACTATAGCACAAATATTTCTTGCAGTAAATAGTTCATGTGAATATTTTTGTTTAAATAATATCATACTTGTAATGAGGTGTGTTATGAGATTAAACTTTAAAAGTTTGCCTGAACTTTTAGCATTTAATATCAAATATTACCGTTATTTGAACGGTTATTCTCAAGAAAAACTGGCTGAATTATGTAAGTTAAGCCCAAGATATTTAACAGATATTGAAAGAGGAATACATTGTCCTCCAATTTCTAGGCTTGAGGTTTTAGCCAAAGCACTTAACATAGAGCCGTATGAATTATTGCTAAATGAAGATCGAGATAAGAAAATAATTCAAAAAATGAAATCATTCAGGCAATATAATCAAAAATAAAAACGAATCGTATGATTCGCTTTTATTTTGAAATGTTTTTAGTTTTTATATAGTTCATCATATTCTTCTTGTGCTTCAATAGCTTCTAGAAATGATAATTTAGCTTCACTTATTGCAAGCACAGCAAGTGATATACAACTTGATGAATATTCTAATCTGTCATCGATATATTTTTCTAATTTTTCTTTATCCTTTAATTCTTTTTTCTCTTCTAATTTAGATTTAAGATTATTTATATCATCTTGAATTTTAGTTATATGACTAGAAAACTTTTCGTGAGTTTCTTGTTGTTTTCTTTTAATGTTTTCTTTTGCAGCATCAATATTCTTTTTAGTTTCATCTATTTTTTTGTCAACCTCATCTTTGGCATACATGCATTCTAAAACTGTAGTTTCAGTTGCATCCTTTAGATGTTTATTAACCTCATCAAATTCCTTATTAATCTTTTTTAATTTTTCTTTCATTTCTTTTTCTTTCATAAAAAATCTCTCCTATCCTATCTTATTATACCTACTATTTATAGATTAATACTCTAATCTATAAATAGATTGTAATATTTTTAAGTATTTTTGATAAGAGCAAAAAAAATAATTTGTATGTTATCTATACAAATTTATCTTTTTGTTATTTTATTTATTATTGTCTTTCAAATTATTTCTTAAAATAACCTTGAAACAATCTCTTTCATCATAAAATTCTGGAGCGGAAAGTCCATATTTTTCCATTTCTCTTTTCATAGTTGGTATTCCCGAGTATCTATTTTCAATGTAATCCAATTCTTCAAGAATTCGTATTATAGTAAAATTTTGAACTTCTAAAAAGGACGCCGTTTTCAATTTTTCTAATTTGTTTGAACCATATAATGCTCCTGGGCTTACTATTTCTATTCTATCACTATATATATACACAGAAATGTATGAACTCTCAGTTTTAAAATAATTGTATTTTCGCAAAATATCTATCGCGTTTGAATATATCCTCTTCCATAAAGTCATTTCCTATAGATATATAACACTTTAAAAAGTTGCTTTTCTTCTTTTTTCATTTAAAAACTACAGTTTTAAACTGTAGTTTTGTGTGTTTATTTTTTTATAATATTTTTACTGCATAAATATGTTATTAGGAAATATCCTCCGTATATAAACACAATAATCATACTGGTAAATATAACGGATTTTAATAAGCCATTGTTTCCAAACGTTTCAAGGATTTTTAAAGCAAAACGCATACCAAATATCGAATGTATTATAGCAAGCAATAATGGTGTCATAAAGAAGATAAATATTTCCCTGAATAACGATTTTCGTATTAATTTATCATCAGCGCCAATGCGTCTTAAAATGATATATCTACTACGATTGTCACTAGCTTCACTTAAATTCTTTAATGCAAGTATAGCCGCACTGGATATCAAGAAAACAACACCTAAGTATATTCCTAGAAAAGTTACAATTACTCCTAATCCAACTGATGAATCTTCTAAATCAGTTTTAAATGAGTATCCAACGTTTCCAATATAGGAATTTGCTTTTTTAAAAATGTCATCAACCTCATATTTTTTATCGCGTTTTTTCTCTTTATAAATTCCAGTAAAATAATTATATTTTGGTTTTATTCCTTTCAATACAGAATCTGGAACAACAATTATACCTGTATTAAGCTTATTATTTGAAATCTCAACAAAGCCATCGATACATTTTTTATATTTTGGTTTTAATTCATGATTATAAATTTTCACTTTAGTGTCCTTTTTTAAAGCCTCATTTCTCATACTCATCATTATTTCAAAATTAGCAACAATTATATATTCATCTTCATTTAGTCTTAATTCACTTTTCTTATACAATCCAGCTATTTTATTATAGTCACTTAGGGGCATAATAACCTCAAGAGGATCATCTTCAAAACCATATTTTTTTGTAAAATACTCATACATATTACCTACTGAATTAGAAAAATAGAAGTTCTCATCATAGTATAAATTAATTGACGTGTATTCACTTAAGTAATTGTTATAATTGAATTTATTTTTGTCATATCTTTCTTGAACAGTTAAGTTATTATATTCTGAGTCATCAAAATCATCATCGTCATGACTATAAAATACTAGAGTTTGAACATCAGCTGGCGTTAATTCTTCTAAATTTTTTGTAAGAGATTCTCTTAAAGAAAAGGAACAAGATAATGCACATATTGTAATAAATAACATTAAACAGATTATGCTCATTGAAACAACAGTAGTGTTTATCTTACTGCTTAATTGCCTTAGCATGAACGAATTTAATCCATTATAGTATATTCCTTTAATCTTACTTACTATTTTCAATACAAGTCCAGATAAACTCCACATTATTAAAAATGTAGAAATGACTCCATATATAATTGGTTTTATAATATCCTTTATATTTTTTAAATTGGATAAACCATCAGTTACCATATAGTACGCATATCCAAGTAAAGCACAAGCAAACACAAATACTAGTAAGCATACTAGTGGGTTTTTAATCTTAATTTTTTCGTTCTTTTTGCTTGAATAAAGCAAATCTATTAATTTGCATCTTGTAACCACTGACGTATTAAATATCATAACTATTAAATACATTATTCCAAAATACACAAAAGTTTTTAACATAGCTGAAGTTGAAAATACAAAATGATATTTTTCCATATCCGCATCAAAAAGGGATGCAATAATAATACTCATACCTTGAGATAAGAAAACTCCAAGAAGAATACCTGCTGCTAAGGAAATTATACCAATCATTAAGGTTTCTAAAAACAATATGAACGATATTTTTCTTTTACTCATACCTAATGTCAAATAAATACCAAATTCTTTATTTCTTCGTTTTATTAAAAATCTGCTTGCATAAATTATTAGAGCCCCTAGGATAAATGATACAAAAACGCTTGTTGCAGATAAGACGGATTCTAGTAAACCAATTATTTCTTCGGTTCTCGAACTTATTTTTAACATTACGACTTGAGAATCAATTGAATTAAAAATATAAAATATTGATACTCCTAGTACTAGAGTAAAAAAGTATATCGCATAATCTTTAAAACTCTTTTTTATATTTTTAAACGATAATTTAGCGATCACTTAAATCCCCTCCAAGTATAGTTACAACATCGATAATCTTGTCGAAGAATTCTTTTCTATCCAAGTTCCCTTTTTCTATTTCATTAAATATACGACCATCCTTAATAAATATTACTCGGCTTGAATAAGATGCAGTATAAGCGTCATGCGTAACCATTAAAATAGTCGAATTTTTTTCTTTGTTTAAATATTCTAGGCGTTCAAGAAGCATTTTCGCTGATTTTGAATCAAGTGCTCCAGTTGGTTCATCAGCAAGAATCAATGATGGATTTGTAATTATTGCACGAGCAGATGCTACTCTTTGCTTTTCTCCACCACTCATTTGATAAGGAAATTTATCAAGTACATGTGTAATATTTAAATATTTACTAACTTCCTTTATTAATTCATCTAAATTTTTTACACTTTTGTTTTGAATAGACAAAGCAAGAGCTATATTATCATACGCAGTTAAAGTATCAAGTAAATTGAAATCTTGAAAAATAAAACCTAATTCTTCTCTTCTAAATTCACTTAATTTATTTCCTTTCAAAGTTGTGACATCCAAGTCATTTAAATAGATATGACCGCTGGTAACTTTATCAATTGTTGAAATACAATTTAGAAGAGTTGTTTTACCACTTCCACTTGCTCCCATAATTGCGATAAATTCACCACGTTCAACGTCAAAACTTATGTTATCAATAGCTTTAGTTAAACTCGATTTACTACCATAATATTTTTCAATTGAATCAATTTTTAATATTTTTTCCATATATTTCACCTTCCATGCTTTGATTATATGCTAACTTTATTAATTAATCGCGATTCTAATATTTCAATATCTTACAATTTTGTAAGGTTAAATCTTATAAAGGTCATTTTTACCAAAAGTAATTGTTATTTCAAAATATTTATTTTCTTCACTTGTTGCACTTATTTTATGTCCAAGTTTTTCAATGAGTTTTTTACTTATGTAAAGACCAAATCCAGTTGAATTGCGCATCTTTCTTCCGTTTTCTCCAGTAAATGATTTATCAAAAACGTGTTTTAAATCACTGGCATTTACACCTATTCCATTGTCTTTAATATGTAAAGTCGTCTCTTTTTCATTATCTTCAATATAAAACATAATATATGAATTCCTACTATTATCAGAATACTTAATAGAATTATTAATTATTTGATTAAGAATGAATACAAGCCATTTTGAATCGGTTAAAACTTTAACATTTTTAACATCAACAGTAACATCAATATGATTTTCAAGTATAGAATCTTTATTTTTTAAAAGCACTTCATTAATAATTTTATCCATACTTGCTTCTTTAATTAAAAAATCTTTTTCAGCGTAGTTACTTCTAACATAATAAAGGATTTGATCAGTTAAATTATCTAAACTATTTAATTGATCTAAAAAATTCTTATTAATAGTTTTATTGTTATGGTACATAAGCATAAGCCCTGCTATAGGTATTTTTATCTCATGAATCCACATCTCCACATATTCTTTAAAGTCTTCTGTTTCATTTCGGTAATTGTTGATATTCTCCATCATTGACTTATCAATTTTATATAAAGCATCATAAAACACTTTTCCATCTAAAAATTCAGGTTCTTCTAAAGTCTCTAAAATCAAATATTTTTTATCCAATAAATTCAAGTTATTTAGAAAGTTATCATAATATTTTTTCCTTTTCAAATAAAAAGTAAAAAAGTCGACAATAAAATAAATACTCAATAAACTCAAAACCATAATAGTTAAATATTTATTTACACCAAATAAATCAAGTAGAAATAATAAAATGATAACTAATATTATAAATAGTATTATATTTTCTTTTTTTTCTTTTATATATGTTCCTATATTCATAACAAGATATACCCTAGCCCCTTCTTAGTTTCAATTGCATCATTTAATGAAGCATCACTTAGTTTACTTCTTAAACGGCTTATATTAACTGTTAAAGCATTATCATTAACATATTCGTCATTATTCCAAAGAGTCGTCATAATTTCATCTCTAGATACAATCTTACCCAAATTGTCAAACAAACACATAAATATTATCATTTCGTTTTTAGTAAGTTCAATTACTTTATCACCACTTTCCAACTCACAACGCGATTTATTAATAAAAAATCCTCGATACATCTTATTTTGTTCTGTATTATCACATCTTTTTAATACAGATTGAATTCTTAATATTAAAATATTAGGATTATAAGGCTTCGTTATATAATCATCTGCTCCATAAGTGATTGATAAAGCCTCATCAAGCTCATTATTGTTGCTAGTAACCATAATAACAGGAATATTGCTCTTTTCTCTTATTTTTTTTAATACTTCTTTACCATTTAAGCATGGAATATTGATATCAAGCAAAACTAAATCAGCGTTACTTGCAAGTAAAGACTCATCAACATTTGAAAAATCTTCAACACAATAAGCATCATAGTTGGCATTTTTAAGAAGACGAACTAGTTCTTTTCTAATTGTTTCATCATCTTCTACTATAGCAATTTTCTTCATAGTTTCCTCCGTTACTTTATTATATCAAATTTTTTAGCTTTTCTACCTTACTTTTTTGTAATGTTTTTTATCTTCATACATAGCTTCATCAGCTATTTTAGTTAAATCATTTAAACTTAAGTTTTTTTCTTTATAAGCAACCCCTATAGCGCAACTGTATTTGGTTTTATTCATTCTTTCTTTAAGTTTTTTTACAAATTCTTCAATTTCTAATTTATTTGTATTGTAACAAACAATTAAAAACTCGTCTCCTCCTACTCGATATAAACGCATATCCTTTAAAATCATTTCTTTTATCAATTCTACTAAAGTCAAAATAGCCTTATCTCCCTCATAATGGCCTAAAGTGTCATTTATTATCTTCAAATTATTTAAATCTATACTGATTATTGCATTAATTTGATTTCTGTTTTTATTTAAATCTCTTTTTAAAGGTTTTCTATTTAATGTATCTGTAAGTTCATCTTTTATATAGAAGTCGCATATTAAATATATAAAGTAAAATAATGTAAAGAAAGTGTTTCCTATATATAATTTATCTACTAAAAGGGAGATAATTAGAAAAATATATAAAACAGCACGTATATTATTATCATATTTTGGGTTATTTAAATAACTATGTAACTCAATAGCAACTAAAAATACTATATAGCTAAAGAATACATCGGTTTTATTAAATATAAAATAGGAAATTATTAAAATAAAATTTGAAATAAAAATTAATTTTCTTGTTTTTATTGTATAAAAAGAATATAAGATAAAATTTAATAAATATAAAAAACTAGTGAAATAAGCTCCATTTAAAAATAATAAAAACTCAAATACGTTAAGAAAAAACATAATATTAATAATCAATTTATTGGTTGTGTCCTTTAAATAAAAAATAAATGAATAATAGATAATCATTATAAAGATAAAAAAGACGAAATAATTATTTACAAATATATCAAACATTTAATCACCCTAATTAATAATATTAAAAAGGAAGCAAATAATTACTTCCTTTCTAATAATTGTCTTTCGTATTCATAAGACGCTAACTTATTACTATATTGCAATTTACTTAGTTCCTCGTTTATTCCCATAATCCAATATTCTTTATCCTCTTCGGTAGTACAATTTTCTATTTCTTTCATATATTCAAATACTTGATTAAGCTCTTCCCCAAAGTAAAATTCAAATTCTTCTATATGATTTTTAAAATAATCATAAGTGTATGTTTTGCTTAACATTTCAGTTGCTTTTAAAAAATCTGCAATTTTATATTGCTCTAAACCGATACGCACCATTAAAGATGCAATATGTTCACGTTCTTCACTTGTTAAATCATCACTAATAAGTTCTCTTGTATATAAATTATAATATCTTTTGATTTCTTTTAATATTTTTTTATATTCCTTATCGGTGATAAGATTATCTTTTAATTGATGGTTTTCCTTTTTTGAAGAATACACAAATGTATTATTAGTTCTTTTATTATATTTATCAGTTAATATTTTTCTTATTTCCTGAGCAAATATGTGTGATACACGTAATCTAATAAAACTTACGTAAACAACATCAATATCTTCTTTAGTAAATGTCTCTTTTTTGTCAAAATAACTTGATCTAATTTTTTTTACACAATCATTAATGTTCTTAAAATTGAAATAAACATTTAAATTCATACGACAAACATCTTTTTCTAAGTCTTTGTTATTGCATACTATTTCATGAACGTTCCTTGGTTTACCATTACAAAATTCAGAAAAATCGTTTAAATCAAAATATTTTCCTAAAAATGTTTTAAGCATTATTACATAATCAAAAGTGTTAGTTTCATTATAATTAAACATTTTGTCAGGATAGTTTTCAACTAAATCAAGTAAAAATTTAGAAATAACTCTTGGATCAAAAGGAGATTTTTTTAATTCATCTGAAAACATTTTAAACATATTAGTGCAACCAAAATAAACATTTTCATTTGTTTCCAAATAATCAGATAAAATAGATATTTCAAGGATTGATTTACTATAATCAATTCTTTCTTCATAGGTAAAATCTTGAATCTTTTTTATGGTATCTTCAATATTATAATTTCCATTTTCATCATTAAATGCTAAATTAAAGCTTCTTCTATGAAAATATTTTATTATTTGTTCAGTTCTCTTCTTCATTTTTATAACCTTTCCTTTTTATTAATTCTATTTCATATTCATAACTATATAATTTTCCATCAAGAGGTAAATTTTTAAGTTCTTCATTTATACCAGTTATCCAAAAGTTTTTATCTTCAGCTGTATCACTTTTTTTTATTTCTTCTAAATACTCATTAATGGTATCTAAAAAATCTTTATAATAAAATTCAAACTCGGCAGTATGATTTTTGAAATATTCATATGTATATGTTTTATCTGTTAAAGATGTTTTATTTAAAAAATCTATTATTTGATATTGTTCTAAACCGATATGGATCATCAAAGATGCTATATATTCGCGTTGTTCATCGGTTATATCATTCATAACCAGTTCTCCGGTATTTGGATTATAATATTTTTTTATTTCTTTTAATACATGTTTATAGTCTTTATCACTTATGTATTTACTTGATTTGCTGAAGTTATTAGTATTTCTTATAGCATCTTTGTGTTCGTCTACTTTACAGTTATCTTGCGCTAACATAACATTTCTCTTTATTAAAGTCTTATAAACTATATTACTAATTTTTAATGATACTCCAGATAAAAATAAAGTAACAGCAATATCATTTATATCATCACTGTTTAATCTCTCCAGTTTAGAAATACGTTTTTCTCTTATTTCTCGGCAATTATTTATAATTGAATCTAAATCGAATAAGACAAAATCTGTTATATCTTTGTTATTTTCAAGAGCCATAAAGAATGGATTCCCGTCCATATTTAAAAGACTATAGAAACATAGTGGAGATATTTTCTTGTTTTCTTTTATAAAATAAGTGTCAAAAAAGTCAATATAATTTAAATCATCTTTCTTATCTGGATTATCTTGCAATTGGGAATATTGTTCAACCAATTCTAGCATGAAATCGGTTACAATTTCCTCATCATAATCAATCGTATTAAAGTATTCTGAAAATCTTTTGAACATATTTGTAGTTATCAATATCGCATTTTGTTGTTGAGTTAAAAAATTATATAAAAATAAAGGAAGAACACGATCTCTAACGAAATCATTTTTTTCATCATTCATTAAGTATTTAGCTCCAATTTCCCCACTAGGATTTTTATCTACAATTAATACCTGTTTTTCATTTCTTAAATAATTAACTACTTTAACAATACACTTTTTCAAATTTACCCCTCCGCAACATGAAGTGTATTGTATCAAATTAATAATTCTTAGTCAAATTTTAACTTTTTTTTATAAAATGTTTGTAAGCAGAATCTTGATTCCTAGAGATATTAAAATAATTCCTCCAATTGTTTTTGATATAGAGGAATATTTGCTACCTATTTTTGATCCTAATATACATCCTATATATGTTGTAATGAATGTTATACTGAAATTTAAGATAGACGATAAAATAATATTAAGATTTAAAAGAGCATAGGAAATACCAACTGAAAAAGCATCCATGCTTATAGAAACTGATAAAAGAAACATAATTTTAAAACCAAGAGAATCATTTAATTGAACTACGTCGTCTTTTTCTCTTATCATACTTATTCCTAAAAATGAAAGAATAAAAAACGAAATATAATAAGCAACACTGAAAAGTTTCATAGAAATTATATTACCAAGATAATACCCTAGTATTGGCATGATTGTTTGAAATATTGAAAACCAAATTGAAGTTATTATAGAGCTTTTGTATAAATTATTATTAAACTCAATTCCTTTACATAAGGATGTTGCAAAAGAATCCATGCTTAGAGAAAAAGATAAGACAATTAATTCAATTATATTCACAAATTATCACCTATAAAAATATATTCTTAAATAAAAAAAGTAGTATAAAACTACTTACTTAATTTAAAATCTTCTAAAGTAAATTCACTTTCTGATTTATAACCGGTTAATTTTTTTAAATTCGTTATTTCTTTAACTGTAACTAAATAGTTGAATGTTGTTAAAGTTGAAGTTATAACTGCTAGAGAAAAGAAAATGATGCTCATAAGAAATAGAAAATAATTTCCGATAAAGAATGTTAGGCATATAAGTGTACCAAATCCAATTATAGCGATAAGATTAACTAACAATACTGCTAATCTTTCTTTATAATTGCTTTCATATTCATCAATTTTTCTTTGAATATTTATTTTGTTTTGAACAACAGCTTTATTTAATTTTGAAATATTACTTTTAGTATTTTTTACAATTCTATAATCTCCAGTTGAAGAAAATATTTTTATTTTATCATCTTCAATTTTATATTCAACTATATATTTTTTATATCTTTTGTTAAAGAAATTTTGATATTTTTCTTTTAACTTATTTAGTTTTACTTTGATTATTTCTACTATTTTCAAGTTTACCCCTCCTCATTAATTGTTCTATATAATAACACATATTAAAAAGTTATTCAAGAACATAGAATTAATGCATGAAAAAAGAGATGAAAATTCATCTCTTTAACTTAATGACATTAGAGTAATACGTGCGTATCCATTGCCAGATTGAACACCTGAACCCGGAGTATTGCTTAATGCATAAGCGGGGTTGATATAATTGCTTCCACCTGTTGATGCATGATTTGTTTGACCACAACTCAATGAATAGAATGTTTTATAGTATGTATGATTGCTTGTGTATAGGTTTGATGGAACTTGGTTTCCTACACCAACGGCACCGGCTGTTGATTTTCCACAACTTCCACAAAAGTTTACCCAAACACGATCATACCATTCTTTTCCGACATCAGTAGATGAATCTCCACAAGCTGAATGATGTGTATCATAAAATTGCGTATAGATATGTGCACTTCTACCACAAACTGGACAGTTGAATACACCATTATCAACAGGAGAACCTGATTTATTATAAGTGACTGTACAAGTGAATGGTAGTGAGGCACTGTTGGTATAGCAACCATTGCTTGTTGAATAATAAGTCGTATTATTTGTTGTATAAGCATAACCTGAATGGATATGTGCGTGTCCGCTTTGTCCACCAGACCCACCGGCTCCTCCACCTGCATGTCCGGCTTGTCCTGCATTTCCTGATATATTTCCGGCTGTGCTACCACCGACACCTCCAGCTTGAGCTGATGTGGCTCCACCGCCTCCACCAGCAATCAAAAGAGTACCTTTAGTATTGGAATTTATGTAAGTCATTCCTCCACCAACTCCATATGCAGTAGCGCTTCCACCACTATTGTAACCATTTTGTCCTCCAGTTACTATAGTTAATGCTTCTCCTTTTGATAAGGTAAATGTTCCAGTCATGGAACCACCTTTACCTCCTAAAAGAGATCCATAATTTCCACCTTGGGCTCCCCACGTCTCTAATTTATATGTTCCAGCACATGGTGTTGAGAAACTTTGTGATCCACCAGTATACCCATAATTCCATGTTTGACCAATGTTATATGGACATAAAGCAGCAGTTTTGATTGTACATGTACTTCCTTGAGCATTACTATTGTTGTTTATGGTTATTGTTTGACTTCCTGTTGCACTTGTTCCGGTTGTTAATCCGCTTATTGTATATCCATTTGTACAACTTGCTGATTCTATGTAATAGTTGTTTGATGGTGTTATTGTTACTTTTCCACTTCCAGCATAATTTATGTTTAATGATGTTGGATTTATTGTTACATTACTTCCATTTACACTTACTCCATAACTATTTACTTCCCATACAGCATACATTGTTGTTGTTTTATTTAAGTAGTAGTTATATGATAAGGCATATTTTGTTCCGCTTAAACTTCCTTCTGCCCAACTTTTTAATGTATATCCTGTTTTACTGACATTATTTGGTAACACATATAAATGGTTAGATGCTCCATTTATACTATTATAGTATTGTGTTGTTGTTTGGGTTTCTGGTTGTGGACTTCCTCCACCTACATTATAGCTTAAGCTTATTGTTCGTTTATATACTGAATTTAAATTTAATGAATTTTTTAGATTTATCGTTGCACCTATTTTATAAGTTGCATCTGCTTCTCCTCTTGTTCCATCTGCTCTCCATCCTAATGCTGTATATGTGCTTATTGCATCTGGTGTAGGTATTGTATATTTTGGTATTGTTTCATGATCTCCTACATCACTTGTTATATATTCTACTGTATTTGTATTTGTTTTTATCGTATTACTTGCTCCTGTATGATAGTTTAAACTTACACTTCTTACATAATGTGCATAGTATGTTGTATTTTCACTTATTTTCATATTCGCATTTGTTGCTGTATATTTATTTGAACTCCACTCACTAAAAGCTGTTTCTTTATACATGTATGGTGTTAATGGTACTGTAACTGTACACTCACTTGCACCATTATATAAAATACATGAGCTTGTTAACACATCTATTTCTGATTCATTTCCATAATAGAATGTTCCTACTATTTGTTGTTTCTTTCGTGTTACTGAATAGAATATTTGATCACTTGCTATATCATAATAGAAATTGTTTGCTGCTATAACATTTGTTCCTCCTTGTGTTGTATCCCAACCATCCATTATATATCCACTTTTTGGTATTACTGTGCCAGTTTCTATTTTACATGTTGCATCATTGTTGTATTTATTACATGTTGTCTCACTTAATTTGTTTTCTCCTGCATTTGTATCTACCAATATCCATTTTGCTTTTACTTCCTTTTTATAGATTGCATATAAAGTTATATCATGGCTTGGCATTTTGATTTCACTTTGTCCGACTGTTGCAGTTTTATTTTCATTCCATCCAACAAATGTATATCCTTCTTTTATTCCTCTTGGAGTTAAATCAATATTATTTCCAAATGTTTCTTCTTCTACATGGCTTGTTACACTTGTTCCTCCATTGGTGCTATAATCGTACGTTATGTTGTAGGTATTTGCTTTCCATACAGCTATGGCTTCCGTTGTTTTATTTATACTTATTGTACTTCCGTTTTTATATGTTTTATTATTTATTGACCATCCACTTAACTTATTTCCTTCTAAGCTTGTTACTCCATTTATTACTACATCTATGGACTTTTCTATGTTTGCTTCCGTTGTATTATAATAAACTTTCTTTGTTGTTGGAGTTATTTTTTCTTTTCCTCCGTTTTCATTATATATTAAGCTTATATCTTTTTTATAAACTCCGTTATATGTTTGATCTTCATATACTTTTATTATTTCTCCAAAACTATATGTTTTTCCTTCTGCCAATGAGTCTATTCTCCAGCCATCAGTTACGTATCCACTTATAGCATCTGGTGTATCAAGTTCAACATCTACTCCTAGGTTTGTTTTTCCACTTGTATTTGTTAAAATTTTGTCTTTATATATTTCACTTGATGTTACACTTCCAAAAACTCCACTTTTATAGTTTATTGTTAGTAGTTTTTCGTATACTGCATAATATGCTTTATTTTGGCTATTTTGTTGTTTAGTTTCAATTTTTATTGTATCTGGACTTCCACTCCAACCAACAAGTATTCCCCCATTTGTTGTTATATTTGCTATTCCACTTTCTGTCTCACATGTTTGTTCTCCATTATACTTATTACAACTTTTTTCTACTTTTTTTCGCGTTTCTCCATCATAATAATTATAAGTTACTTTTACAGCATCATCATTTCTTATTACGGCATACATCGTTGTATTTTGGCTTAAGCTTACTTTTTCACCTTCGTTATATTCTCCTTCATGGGATTTTTCGTCTCTATTCCATCCTAAGAATGTGTAATTTTTTCCAACTTTTATTAATGTTGCTAAACTTACTTCTGCTGATGTTGCTTTATTATAAATTGTATATTTTTCTTGTTTTGAATTTGATAAGACATATGCATTTTCATCTCTTATTTTATAGTTTACTGTTATTGTCTTTTTAAACAGTGCATATAATCGTACCTCTTTTACATTTTCTTCTGGTATGTATGCTTCTATTGCTACTCCTGGTGAGTCAGCATATAAGCTCCATCCAATAAACTCCCATCCTGGTTTATATGCTTTTATTTCTTTTAAGTTTATTTCTTCGTCTCCTTGATAATATACAATTGAACTTTTATCTGCTCTTATTCCACCATTTTCTTGATAATCTAATATTATTCTGCTTCCATTTATCGTCCATTCAGCCGTTACTTTTGTGTTCTTTGATATTTTAACCATACTTCCTGCTTGATATTTTGTTCCACCTATATTCCAACTTTCAAATATATGGTTTTTCTTTTTTATTTTTAATCCATCGTCTAGTTTTATTTCTGCCTCTTTTTCCTTTTTACTACCAGCGTTATAATATATGCTTGCTGTTTGCTCGGCCGGAATATTGCTTTCATCTTCTCCAGATTCGTATGTTAATTTTACTTTTCTTTCATATATACCATTATATGTTTTATTTTCTTTGCTTCCTTGTTTTCCTTCTTTTATTTCCGCATCTTCATTTTCTAAATCTTCTCGATATCCTTTAAACGTATATCCTTCTTTATCATTAAAAGTGGGTATCATCTTTTCTTCTTGTATTACTTTTATTCCTTCTCTTGTTGTTTCATACCATGTTTTTACCTTTACGTTTTCTGTTTTACTTGCTCCTACATAGCTTAGAGTTGATTCTTTTTCATAGTATGCGTAATATTGTTCTCCTTTGCTTATCTCAAAGTTTTCTTCTTTTACTGGTGTTTCACTTTCTTTAGTATATCCACTTAAAAGTATTCCTTCATATGGCTTACTTACTAAACTGCTTACATCTATTTGACAACTACTTTCTCCATTATATTTGTAACATTTTAAAACATTTTCTTCTGGACTTGTTCCATTATATGTTATAAATGTTGCACTTATAGCTGTCTTTTCATATGTTACCGAATAGTATTTTTCATCCTTATTGATTTCTATCTTTTCTTTTCCAACATATTCAGCTGTTTTACTTCTTTCTGTTTTACTCCAGCCAACTGCTTTATATCCCATCTTGGCACTTATACTTGGTATTTCTATTGTACAACCTGTTTCATTTCCATATAGGGTACATGTTTTTTTTGCTTCTTCACTTACTGCGGGAACTTTTTCTCCGTTTTTTGTTACTATAAATTCAGCAGTTACTTCTTTTTTGTAAATCGCATATAGTGTTATATCTTCTGTTATCTTTTTTGTTTGAAGCCCAACATGCGCATCTTTATCTATATTCCATCCAACAAATGTATAGCCTTCCTTTTTTGCTTCTACGTTTAAGTCAGCTAACCCATTATAGCTTACTTCTCCTGTCTCTTTAGTTGCTGTTGTTCCTCCATTTGTCCAGTAGTCATATGTTACCTTATTTTTTCTTATTTCAACATTTGTTGTTTCTCGTGTTACTATTCCACTTCCACTTGTTGCTATTATTTCAATCTCTGCTTCTCCATTTTTTAACTCTGACATATCATTTATCAACTGTTTTTCATCTTCTTGGGTTGATAAATATTGTAGTGTTCCTCCAGATACTCCATATTTTACTTCAAACAAGTCTCCTAACGACTTACTTTTTCCTTCTACTATTTCTATATTTTCTTGATTCTTTGTTATCTTTATTGGCTCTTTATCTACTTTTACAGTTTCTTCATCGCATTCTATTTTACTACTTCCATTTTTGTCACTTGCTTCGATACATATTTTTTGAGCACTGGCATTTGTTTCATATTCTATTTCTACAATATTTTCTGTTCCTTTTACTGTTAGTTCTTTATTTGGTGTACAACTTTCTTGGATTGTTGTACAATATTTTGCCTCTTCTATCGCATTTTCTGATTGAACACTTGCATATCTTATGGCTTTTCTTTTATATTCGTTAGACCCTTCTGTATATAGTCCTGTATATCTTATTTTTATATCTTTATTTTTACATGTTATTAAATCATAGTCGCTTTTCTTTGCTCCTCTTATACTTGCTCGATATTCATATGCTACATCTATTTCCGGAAACTCGTTTCTTTCGGTTGTACTTTTATTACTGAATACTTCTGTTGTTTTATAATATATATCTCCTATCATCATGATATTATATATTTTTACATCTTTTCCGTCTTCTATACTTCTTGCTGCTTCTGCAAAATCCTCTAAACTTGGTGAGTATCCATTATCTACATTAAATATATAGTCTCCTACTACAAAACTTTGGACTATTTTTCTATCTTTATATTCATCATAAGATATCTCACATGCTTTTGCATCTGAGATCATAAGTATATTCATTATTATCATTACTAGTATACTTACTGCCTTCTTCATACTTTCTCCTTAATATTATTTTCGTCTATTTCCTTTATCTTTATACTATATAAGTATATCACAACTACAAATGTTTCTTCAATAATTTAGAAATAAAAAAAAAGGAAAAACCTATACTATAGGTTTCCTTGCGTCTTTATTTTCAACAAATGTTGATTTTTTTCTTGAGGTTCAAGCATCTTTTCTTTTTCTTTTTGAAGCTCATTGAAAATCAATATGACATCATCATAAATCGAAAAGTTAGAATTGCTTTTAGAAATTGCGATTACTTTTTTATGATGTTTAATGTCTTTAATTTTTTCCCAAAAACCTTTTTGGTAAACAGCCTTTGGGAACATTCTTTCATAGGCAAAATATTCTTTGTTATCAATGCATGTATTGATAGATGTTAACATGCCACAATAAAGTTCTTTATCTTCAACATCAGTTCTATTTAATTTTTTAAAATAATATGTAAACGATTCCTCTTTCTTATCGATTTTAAAAATTTCTTCATTGTCACCATCATTAATAAAAATGTTTATAGGGTTATCGTTTGCTTCAAAGCATATAGTGTATTTATCATAGCTGATTTTCAAGAAACATCTATCTTCCTCATAAGACGTTTTTGCAATTAGAGTTTTTTCATCTCCACTAAAATCTACACTCATAGATTTAGGTGATAAAACTAGTTCATAATTTTCTTCTGAAAAATATGACGGTTGAAGCACATTCTTCAAAAAATACATTATAAAATTTAAATGAATATATTCATTTTCAACGTTTTCTTCATTAAATCCAATTTTATTTAATCTTCTAAATATTGCTGTACATAAATTTTCTTCGTGTTTTATTTCCATAAATTATGTCCTTTCTTTTTATACAATATATTATATTAGTGCAATAACTAAAAAAGAAGTGATTTACACTTCATTAACTATTTTATCAAGTACCGCATTAATCATTTTTCTTACTGAATCATCACTATATCTTTTAGCAAGTTCAATAGCTTCATTAATAACTACTAAATCAGGAGTGTCTGTATACTTTAGTTCATAAATACTCATTCTTAAAATTGCTTTTCCCTCTGAATCCAATCTGTCAATTGTCCAGTTACTCAAATATTTATTTGCTAATTCATCGATTGTATCCATATATGTTACTACGCCATATACGATATCCTTTACAAATTCATTATCAATTTCGACATTTTCTTTTATTGTTGAATCGACATCAAACTCAATATTGTTTCTTTTATATAAATCTATTTGGTATAAAATAGTCATTATTTTTTCTCTTAATTCACTACGAGTAGACATAATATAACCTCTTTCATAAGGATAATTTTAGCACAATACCAATATTTAGTAAACTACATTTTTATGAGTTTTATAATATCTTCATGTATTTCTTCAATTGGACGCATTTGGTTTCCGTTAGAACATTCAACTTTCTTCCAATCTAGCAATTCACATGCATATTGAGCAGTATTGTAAACTGTTTTTAAATATTCTTTGTTACTTTCGTGAATATCTTTTTGAATACCATCATTTACTTTACGAGCGTTTCTAAGTTGTTCTATAACTTCATATGGAGCAGTTAAAAATATGACTATATCCGGCTTTTTTATTCCTAAGCGATTGTATTCAAAATCCATAACATATTCAATAAAATCTTTCTTTGCGTATTCTGGAAGTGATGCAGCTTGATATATAACACTTGATGTTGTGTATCTATCAAGTAAAACAGTTCTTCCTTCATTTAAAGCAGGCATTATTTTATCTTTAGATACAATTGCACGATCTATAGCATATAAAGAATTTATAAAGTATGGACTTAATTCTTCCAAATTTCCAAATTCTCCTGCTAAATATTTTTCAACTAAAAAGCCGCTTATTTCATGATATGTTGGAAAATGATGAGTGATAACTTCTCCATATTGTTCCAAATATTCTCTTAAAAGTTCTACTTGGGTTGTTTTTCCAACACCATCACAAGCACCTTCTACCACTATTAACTTACCTTTTTCCATGTTTTTACCTCCTAATGTTATTTTAACAAAAAAAGCTATAGTTTTAAACTATAACTATTTATATTTGGGACTAAAGGTAACAGTTTTATCAACTATTGCTCTTATCGATGTTGCATCAAAAGGTTTTTGAATCATATCTATTACTCCTTGGTATGACATTGCACGTTTAATACCCTCTTCAGTGTCTTCTCCACTTATTATGGATACAGGAACTATCTTAAATAAATCATGTTCTTTGAAGTAATCAAGTACTTCAAAGCCATTCATAACTGGCATTTGTAAATCTAAAAATAAACCAACAAGTGAATCATTCATATATTGATTAACTATGTCAATAACTTCTTTTCCATTGTGAGCTACTATTACTTCAAATTCATTTCTAAATATCTTGCTAAAGAAATTAGTTATAACCGGTGAATCATCAGCTATTATTATCTTGTTTCTTAAAACATTTCCATCAATTTTCATAGTTATATCAACCACAAAGATAATTTTATATTCTTCCACAGTTATAAGAGTTACTAATTTTTCTTTATTATCATTAGTAACTAATACTTTTTTAAATTCATTTTCATTTAAAAAAGTAGGACTAAATTCTTTATATGTGCGCATAACGTCGTTTATTTTATCATAATCAAGTGGAGATGAAATTCTAAGTTCTTCTCCAGTATACTTTATATCATAAAATTTATTATCATTTTTATTAATGACGTAAATTGATTCATATAAAGAAGCAATCATATTAGGAATGTTTTCAACAATAGCTCTTATATCCATAATTACACTCCTAAATATGTTTTAACTAAATTAATTATTCTATTAGCTTCGATGATTAACGGATTAATGTTTGTTTTAACAAACTCAATGTTTCCATTCTTGCTAGCCATCTCATGTTCATAAGACATCTCTGCAAGTTTAGTAAATCCTAAATATTTAGAATCGCTTTTCATTGCATGAACCAAAATTGCATAGTTTTCCATATCATTATTATTAAAACTTGAAATTATGTTTGGAATGCGCGTTTTGCTCTCCTCTAAAAAATCTTTTAACGTGTCATTAAACATTTCCATATCTCCAAGTAATTCTAATGCGTGATTAACATCTACGCCATTCTCAATTAGTAATTGTGTATTCATATCATACCCTCTATTCTAGGTATATTATAACAAATATTTTGTCGATTGTTTACACTTTTAATAGCACTTTACATTTTCTTTATTAACTATTTTTTACACGATCAATAAAATAATTGAACACCTCTGTTTTAATAAGTTCTGGATGAAAGTGAACTCCAAAAATAAATTTATTTGGATCAACACATTCAATGATTTCACATACACCATCGCTTGCTTTTGCACTTACCTTAAAGTGACTTCCAACAGCATGAAAATCATAGTTATGCATACTTGGAACTAAAATTTTATCAGGAAATATTTTGCTAGCGATCGTATTTGAAACAATAGTTATTTCATGTTTGGTTGCTTCAATATTCCCGTCAATTATATAATTATTATGAATGTTTCCTGGATCTAATCTTCTTAAAGTGGAGCCGTACTTTTCTTTAATTGTTTTGTAGTAAGTTTCTACTTTTTCACTAGTTACTTCTCCTCCATTTTTTTCAATAGAGTCAAGTAGCAAACTAAAAACATCTATAGATTCAGCTCCCATACAAATACCTAAAACCGGTTTATTGTTTTCGTAAGCATAATAAAGTATTTCGTATACAAAATCATTTATCTTATTTCCACCAGTAATTAAAAATCCATCATATAGATCTAAAACTTTATAATCAAGTTTATTTCCATTAAACATCATTCCAACTGGAACTCCACCGGCTTCGAGTAACTTTCTTGCAAATATACAATTATATTTATAATATTCTGAATATGGATTTTCGTTCTCGCAATAGTACGAAGGTAAAATCCCGATTATACATTTATTCATGACTACACCTCTTGTAGTAATTATATCATTAAATGTATTATTTTTCTCCTTCATTCAACATTGTTGTAATAAATATTCCATATCCTGATTTTACATTTTCAACTACAACATGCGTAACAGCTCCAAAGATTTTCCCATTTTGAAGTATTGGTGACCCACTCATTCCTTGAATTACTCCACCAGTTTTACTTAGAAGTTCATCATCGATGATTTCAAAATAAATATTTTTAGTATCACTTTTTTTATCAATTTTAGTTATTTTTATTTTATATTCTTTAATTTCTTTATTATCAAGTACAGTTCTTATTGTTGCTTCACCCAATTTTAAATCTTCTTTTTCTCCAACTTCTACTAAAGAAACATTCTTTTCATTGTTGTACTTTCCATATATTCCTTTATTAGTATTTTTCTCAATCGTTCCATACTTATTATTTTTATTCAATCTTGCATTTTTAGTGCCTGGATGTCCATTAAAACTCCTATCAATACTAGAAACATTACTTTCAAAAATGAATCCGTCTTCAATATCTACAACATTTTTAGAGTTTGATTCAATTATTTCATGGCCTAAAGCACCATATATTTTAGTTTCTGGATCAACATAAGTAAGTGTTCCAATTCCACTTATAGAATCTTTAACAAAAAGTCCTGTTTTATACTTATCTTCAGTTTTTATTAATTCATATTCAATATCAAATGTCTTATTTTTTCTTCTTAAGGTTAAAGTTACTTTACCATCTGTTTGATACTTATTTACAAGGCTTACTAAATTATCAATATCAGAAACTACATTTCCATTTACTTTTTCAATATAATCTCCTACTTTTATTTTATTATTAATCTCTAAATTTTCATAAAAACCAACAACCATCACCCCTTTAGAAGATATTTCGATACCAATATTATCTCCACCAGCATATATATAATTTGAATAAGCATAAACATTAAATGGTAAAATACTCATTAATGCTAAACCTATTATTAATTTCTTTTTCATTACTACCACCTATGATTAGTTTAAGTTTATTTTAAAATTTTATACATCAAGAAAAAACAACGTAGCTTATATACGTTGCTTTATAGATTATTTATGCTATACGGAAGGCTGGAGAAACTCCAAAAGAATTGCTAGCATAATTTCCAATGCTACCACCTGATCCGTTAACACGATAAAAATCGTTAGTAGTTCTAGAATAGGATGAGCGAAGCCACCAAGACTTTTCAATTCCCTTATATTGCTTTATTGCACTTGTATAACTGCTTGTTGTTACCCCTTGATTCTTATAATAATCTAATTGTTTTGATGTGCCTACTGATGTATCATAATTAGTTTCTACCCATACTTCTTCTGTGCTTAACAAAAATAATTTATCTTGGGTTTCAAAATTTGTCTCTCCTGATGTAATTCCATGACTTGATATTACTTTTGTTGAACTCACAATATTCTGTAAATCTGTTGGAAGTTTTTTATATATTGTTTCGTTTATATATGTACGCAATTCTGAATCTCTCCATCCACCTACATTTGTTGCTGTGCTATTAAATTGATGTTCTGATATTATATCAGCAAATTCCACTACAAATCCACATGCTGTTTCACTTGTTTCTCCATTTGTACATTCATTCATGTTTGCTATTCTTACTGTGTGTGTTCCTAAATCTCCTAAGTCTACTTCTTTTGTATCTCCTACATTATATTTACTTGTATTTCCGTTCTTTACATTTGCTGCTATTGTTGCCCAACTATCTTTTTGAAATTGAGTTAGTTCTACACCTATTGTATCTCTTTCTACAGCAGTGAATTCTAACTTACATGTATATTCTTCTGTTACTTCCTCTGTTGCAGTCTTGTTTAATGTTACTGTTAATGTTCCAGTTACACTTTCTTTTGCTTTTACAATTGTTGCATCATTTGCTAATTCATTTTTGATACTTGTGTGTTTTGCTGTTGTACCAGTCTTTGGTACACATGTTATAGTTACATTTGCATCATAGTTACTTGAGTTGTTTGTTACTTCATATGTAAGTATACTTGTTTGATTTAATGTCTTTAATTCTGATGTTTCAAATGTTATTGTTTTCTTTGTGTCATCCACCGCTGTTGAGTATACGTCCTTCCCATCTATACTTGCAGCTGTAAAGATTACTGAGAAGTCATCTTGATTTTCACTTACTTTTGCATTTCCATTTATTATTAATGTTGTTGATACTGCAGCAAATCCAATAGACATCAAAATAATTGCAATTATTATTGCACTTTTCTTTTTCATAAATTACACACACCATTCTTTTTTTGCACACTTATTATACTTAAATTATACAATTTATCTGTTGTATAGTAAATATTCTATTTTTAGTATGTGTAAAGTTTTATTTTGCAAACAAAAAGAATGCATCCTGCATTCTAATTATCAATTAATTTCTTTAATTCTGAGATGAAATTATCTGTATTACTTACATATTTTCTTACTTTGAATGTTTTTGCTTCTTTTATTAAATCATCTAAATTAGTGTTATCATCTAACTCTAAAATATATCCTTCTTTTTTAAAAAGAGAAACTATTTCTTTTTGATGATTATTTATATGTTCACCATATTTTTCTAATCTAGCCATCGCGATTACTTTTTTACCTTTTTTTAATGGAGTTAAAATACTTCCTGTTCCTCCATGAGTTATTATTAAATCTGCTTCATCTATAAGTTTATTCATCTCATCATAATTTATAAATTTTAAGATTTTCATTTTTTTGCTTACATAATCAGATGAACCTCCGGCTTGAACGATTATTTCATCTTTTATTTTAGATTTTTCAATACAATCTAAAAGTCTATAAAACTTTTGATCTTGAGTCCCAAGTGTTACTAATATCATTAATAAATACCTCCTATATATATAGCTTTAGGATAATATTTTTTCATCGATTCCCATTGAACTATGAAATGAGTTGCAATTGGATAAACAAGTTTTCCTGATAAAGTTTTTCCTTCTTGTTTAGCAAATGATTCAATATAAATGACTTTTTTTCTAAAAATAAAACCCATATAACATAAAGGAACACATGTATTTGCACCTGTAGTTACAATTACATCTGGTCTAAATTTAAAAAATAAAAATACTGAATGAAAGGCATTTAATACATTTATAAAAAAGTATTTTAAAAAGTTTTTCTTATTACAATATTTGAAAAACACCACGTTATATTTATCTTTTAAATTAAGTGTTACATCTGATTTTTCAGTTACTAATAAATAATTATAATCTTTAAATAAAGGTTTTAATTCTAGTAATTGAGTTAAATGTCCACCAATGCTGGAAACAAATAAAACTTTTTTCTTTTTCATGAGACACCATCCTTTGAATAATTATAACAAAAAAATAGATATTAGCATCTACTTTTTTATATGACTTACGTATTGCAATTAATTCTCTTCACTTGGATTGGACAAGTTCAATTTTTTTGTTTCTTCTTGTTGGTATGGCTTTTTTAATTCTGCTTCGGCTTGTTGATATGATTTATTTACTTCATCATTACTAATAATTTGTCTAGCTACACTTAAAGCATGTAATTTAACTGCATAAGCAATATATCCCAATTCATCACCACTTAATCCTAAAGCATATTGTAAATTTGGACTTTCTAATATTCTCATTTCATTAGCTATCATACGCTCTGAATCTGAATCTCTTTCGGAACCACCGTTTTGGTACATAATTACCTCTCCTTTTGTTTGTTTATTCTACTATTTTTGGCTTGTTAAGTCAATTTTTGGCTTGTTAAAATATGTTCTTAAATATTGAAAAACAGTTTTTAAACTTCTTTTTAATGTTCTAAGAAATGGAAGTGATATATTATTGTCCTTTAAAATCCTATATGCATCCTTAAAATTGTTTACATATCCTTTTAAACCATTGCTTACTCCGCCTAAGCGCATTAATACTAAATAATCATTTAAATAAGTAAAATTAAAATTTTCTTTATTAATTCTTACCATCATATCATAATCAGATGACACTTTATAGTTTAAGTTGTATAAACCAACTTTATCAAATACACTTCTTTTTATATACATAGTTGGATGTGCTGGACACCATTCATTTTTCTTCCTTTTACCGCTTATATAATCTCTTATTGGATGAGTTAGTGTAGAATCACAATAGATTAGATTAGCATATAAAACATCAGTTTCATCGGTATAAGAACTATTAATTTTTTCAAAAACATGTTCATCAATCAAAACATCATCGGAATTTATAATACCAATAATATCCCCAGTTGCAAGTTTTATTCCTTTATTCATCGCATCATATAAACCTTTATCTTTTTCACTGATAACTTTCATTTTTCCTTTAAATTTACTTTCATACTTTTTTACGATATCTAAAGTGTTATCTTTACTTAATCCATCAATTATTAAATATTCATAGTTATCATATTTTTGGGCTAAAACTGATTTTATCGTATCTTCAATTGTTGATGCAGAGTTATAACAAACTGTTATAATACTAATTTTCCTTTTCACGTTTTTTTACCTCCTCAAATATTTTTAAGTGTTTATCAACCATGTTTTCAATCGTATACTTAGAACTTATTTCTAAATTGTTTAATCCTTCTTTATAAAGGTCCAAGGCACTTTTTAATGAATATTCATTTATTTTTTTAGAAAGTGCACGAATATTATCGCATTGGTAAAGTTGACTTTTTTTAAATACTTCTCTAGCTGATGCCGTTTCAAAAGTTGCAATTACTGGTAACCCACAGCTCATAGCCTCATTTATTACAAGTCCCCAAATATCCTCTCTTGATGGGAAGAAGAATACATCACTCATCTTATAATATTCAAATACTTTTTCTTTATCGCAAAAATCAATAAAATGAACATTTTTGATATTGTGTTCTTTTAAAAAGTCTTCGTAGTCTTCTTTTTCTTCTCCACCACCAATGATTATATAACCATTTCTTTCATTATTGTTAATTAAAAGAGAATTTAAAAACAGATCATAACCCTTTCTTTCAATAAATGAACCAACGCTTACAAATAATCTTTTATAGTTATATCCAGCAGATTTTCTTAGTTTAAGTTTTTCTTCCATTTTCATTGGAAGTAATAAAACATCACTTTTTTCAATAGATGATAAAGGATAAATATAAATATCTTCTAAACGAGCATTGTAATTTAAAAGATATTCATTAGTTGTTTTTCCAGTACTTAGATAATATGATGCTGTTGATATAAATTTTGTTTTTAAATATTTAGAGATAAACGTTTCCTTTTTAGGAACTACTCCACCATCAGCATTTAAAAAGAATTTAATATTTTTATGTCTAAGTAAAATATTTAGTATTGCTCCATTCATATTAGCATATGTTCCGATTATTACAACATCATAATGATTTTCATTAAGAAGTTTATTCAATTGAAATAAAGCAATTTTTTTTAGATTTATAAACTTAAATTCAAAGTTATTATTTTTAAACCATTCTTTATTACGATAAGATTCTGATCTATCTCCATTAAATAAAACAGTTAAATCAACATATTTACTTAATTGATTAAAAAATTTTACTCGATAAGGTGCAGGTATATTTGTATAATATAGGACCTTCATAAAATCAACTACTTTCTATATTCTTCAATAATTTTTTTAGCAAAGAGTTTATCACTATAAATGGACGTATCATATTCTTGATATTCTTTAAGTGAATAAATTGTTTTTAAAATATTTTTAATATTTTCTTCTTTACCTTGTTTCTTTATTAGATAGACATTTCTGTTTTTAGCTTGTTCCACACAACCTCCAGTATCATAACAAACCACTCTTGTATGGCATGCAAGAGCTTCAATGTTTACTGTTGGATAATTATCTTCATATGTTGGATTTAAAAGACAATAAGAAAGACTATAAAGAGTGGCTAAATCAACTTGATTTTCCGTTCTTTTTATAGGGATTATATTCCTATAGTTTTCTACTTCTTTTGTTTGCCTATCATTTAAGCCTACTAAGACTATAACATATTCATCACTTATTTTATCAGCTAAAGATAAAAAATCGTCAAATCCTTTACGTTTCTCCCAAATACTTGCTACCCCTAAAATAACTTTTTTATCTTTAGGAATATTGTATTTATCATAAATAGTTTCATCTTTTTTAGGTTTGAATATTTCTAAATTAATTCCATTATTTATTGTCTTTACATTACATATTTTTAAAAATGACTTAGATACAATATCTTGAAGCCAAATTGATGGCGTTATGATGGTTATTCTAGGGTCGGTAAATAATTTTTTCTTTTCTTCGTAATTCTTTTTTGAACGATCAAAAACTAAACTTATTGGGTATTTTTTTTTGTTTGGACAGTCATGACATCCCATCTTCCAACGATCACAGTGGATATAGTCAAAGTATGCACAATGGCCTGTCATTGGTAAACAATCATGTAAAGTCCAAAATATTTTTCCTTGATATTCATTTCTTAAATAGTCAAATAATATTTTATAGTTGATGTAATAACCATGAATATTATGTAGATGAATGATATCAGGATTGATTTTTTTTAATTCACGAACTAACTCTTTCGTTTTAAAATATGAACCATGACCATGAGCATCAAAGATAGTTGTTATAAACACATGATAAAGGAAAGAAAATGGTCTCCCTATTTTTTTACAAGGTATATCAGTATAGCCTTTTCTTCTTCCATAAATACAAAACACTTCAAAGCCATCATTTCTTGCTTCTCTTGAAATGCTACCCATGATTTTACCAGTTGACCCATTACATACTGTATTAATACTTACTAATTTCATAAAATCAATTCCTTTTATATTTGTTTAGAGTTTTATAATACAAGAATAAATACATTATCAATAAAATTGCCATAAATATGAGATACGCATATATTGCACCAGTGAGTTTGAAAGCACTTATCAACACATAACAAATAATAGTTGATACAACTGTCATAATTAAATATATTATAGTTTGTTCTTTATGAACATTTAATAAAACTAGTACTTGTGAATAGACATTTGCAAGTGTATAAAATGTTGCTCCTATAAGAACAATTACTAAATGAATTCGATAAGCGTTTAAATTTATTCCATACATGATATTAAGTACAGGAATTCCAATCGTAAGTCCACAAAGACAAGCAAGAACACCAATAAATATTAAAGAAAGCATCATATTTCTTACCACTTTATTAAATTTATCTATATTTTTATTTTTAAATAAGTTGTTTAAACTTGTTATTATTGGCACAACTATATAACTTGAACATAATCCAATTATTGTTGATGGCATGAATATTATTCCAAAAATATTTTGAGCTTCCGCTGTATCAAAATAATCAAGTATATACTTGCTTGAATTAGCTACATACATCGCTAGAAAAGAATAGATAAATATTGGTAAAGTATCTTTTAATATTTTTTTTAAATTAACAAAGTTAAATATTCCATATATATATTCTTTAGAGTTTTTTATATCAAAAGTAAAGAAAAGTAAAGCATTTACAATTATTAAACTTACTAGTGAAATCAAGATATTCTTTGTTAGTAAATCCGTAATCACAAAAGCGATAATTCCAACTATCCCTTTAATAGTAAGTGATATTCCTGATTTATATAATTGATTATTTTTTTGTAATATTCCATAAACAGCATCGCTTATCGATTCGATCATTCTAAATAAACATATAAGTAAAATTACCCCTATCTTAAAGAAATTATAGTTATTTATTAATGAAAAAATGGTTACTATAATAATAGTTAAAATACTTGTAAGTATACGAAAATGAATAAAGTCTTTAGGAGTATATTTCTCATAATTGCTTATTTGATATACACGATTAAAAAACGTTGAAAGAATAAAAAATAGGCATATTAAGGAATAAGCAAATGTAAAAACTCCTGCTTCGCTTTTTAAATTTATGTGATTAATTGCAATCATAAAAAAAAGGGAGTTAAAAGAGTTAATTGATGAACCAATAAAATTCCAAATAAAATCTTTTTTTCTATTTTCCATCTTTAGCACCTTTAATAATCGAGACTTCTTGGATAAGCATCGTTATTTGTTTCTTTTGTTGAGATATGATAACTGTAAGAATTAAAGTTATTCCTAATAAAAGTGTTATCATAATACCTATAACTAAATTAGCCATCGTTAAAAATCCAAATGACTTAGCAAAAAACTCAAGGATAAATGGAACTAAAGATATTATAAGAAGTACACATATAGCAATAATCCAAACTAAAGAATATTTTATTGGTAATTTATTTCTTTTTAAAAGATTTAAGATTATAACTAACCATATAATTGAAAATATAAGTAAAGCAATTCTTAATTTAATACTCATTATTTTCCCTTCTTTCTTAAAAGAATTGATAAAACAACGTTTACCATATAATAGATATTTTTCCATGAGTTTATAGATGATTTACCGGCAAGTCTTTCGTTCATACTTACAGGAACTTCTTTTATTTTCATGCCACTTAAGATAACATCTACAGAAGATATTGGTTCTGGATATTCAAGGGGATAATGAATAGCAAACATCGCGATAGCGTTTTTGTTAGATGCTCTAAACCCACTTGTTGTATCATATATACGAACTCTAGTTTTAAAATGAATACATGATGAAATCAGTTTTATTCCTACTCTTCTTAAAAATGACGACTTAAATTCACTTGATGAAGAATCGATGAATCTTGATCCAATTGTCATATCAACATTTTCTTCTAATATCGGTTTAATTAATGCTTCAACATAATTAACGTTGTGTTGTCCATCTCCATCAAATTGTATAGCGATATCATAATCATTATATAAAGCATATTTATATCCTGTTTGAACGGCTCCGCCTATTCCTAAGTTTTGTATCAATTTAATATGATTGATATTGTTTTCACATAATATTTTTTCTGTAGCATCAATGCTTCCGTCATTTATAAATACAACATCTAGTTTAGTTTTAGCTTTTTTATTGTAATCACATATATTTTTATATACTGTAAGAATGTTTTTTTCCTCGTTATATGCCGGTATAATCAATAACACTTTTGGATTCTTTTTCATACAACTAATCCTCTCAATCTATTTTTATTATACCAAATTATCCTATAAAAGAAACATATATAGTAAGAATTATGGAAATGTTTATCAAAACACTGGCAACAAAGAAAACATTTGTGTTTTTTAATTTTAATACTTGTTTATTTATAAATATTGGTGCAAGCCACATAATTGGAATAAAATATCTTCCTTGAACACCATAAATAAACATTGTTTTATTCTTTTGAGCTGCTGCATATAAAGCATACATAATAAGCAAGAATATTAAAACTCCGATTAAGCCAGCAGCAACTTTATAGAATTTTTCAATCTTTACATTTGCATCTTCAGTTAAATATGAAAAGATAAAAATAAACAAATATATAATTGGAAGTATTCCTGCTGGTGTAACTTGTCTTTGATAGAAATAATCACCTGCAAATATATTTTGGATGTATGATAATCCTTCATTAAATATCGTATTTATAAGTTTATTAAGATAAATAACAATAGTTTCAATAAAGTTATGATTTCCTACTTCAGAAGCAATACTTATTCCACCAACTTTCATCCATGTGATACTTGATACAAGTCCAAGAATGATTAATAAAACTATAGATAAGATTCTTTTCTTTATAGAACCAAAGTTTTCTTTTGGTAGCAATATTATTAAACCAATTAATGGTAAATACGTTGTTTTACAAACGGATATAATAATAATCATTAAAATTAATTCAATATAATCTTTTATACTTAATTGTTTCTTTGTTTTTATATGCATTAAAATAGTTGCAATAAATAAGAACGATACCGAATTTATAACAGTATCAGCACTTATTGACGAAGTGTATGCTAAAACTACTGGACATAATAGTAGAATCATCATTGTTTTTTTAGCATATGGAAGCCTTTTTAAGCCCAAAGCAAAAATAAGAGTACAAATAATCATATTAGTAAGTCTTCCAAGAACGCCAATAACATATGGACTTAAATTTAAAAGCATTCCTACTTTCATTCCAATAACGGCTGGAATATAATCTAAAAACACATAACTTGCGCAGTGAATATAAGTTTTTGATTTAACATTTTTATCCAATTTTATACCTAATGCTTTATTTGTATCCGCATAAGTACGATATTCAGGATATTTGTCTTTATCATCAAAAATAGTTGTTTTTATACTTTTAGGAAGTTTGTCAGTTCCCCTACCTTTAGAATCATATTTGGATATTAAATGACCATCAGCTATTTGATAAGCTCGTATATAATGAAATGTTTCATCACTTTGAGTAAACATTGGAGGTGTAAAAACATAAAAACTTGATAAGATAATAGCTACCAAGAAATATTTCTTATATATTTTTAAATCAGTATGTTTTAAAATATAATATATTATTATGGAGGCAATAACCAATAAACCTAGAATAATAATAAACCATACATAATAATCATAATTCTTTATTTTTAATCCTTTAATATTATTTGCAAGCAGATTATAGTAGTAAACTATAATACAAATTATAGATATAGCAAGATATAAAAATTTAGATGTAAACACCTTAACAACTATATCTTTAAACCTCTCATACATTTTGTTAATATACTCCATAACACTTCCTCCAATTAAGTAAAAAAAATATAATATATCATCAATATATTATAATTTTTTTTAGAATTTTTCAACTTTAAATATTACAGCACCTGTTTTTCTAGCCGCTTCAATCCCTACTTCAGCATCTTCAAATATAATTGCATTTTTAGGATCAACATTGAATCTTTGAATAGCTAAATTAAATCCCTCAGGATCTGGTTTTGGTTTTGATATATCATCAGCAGTTATGATTTCATCAAATAACTCTATTTTTTTTGTATATTTAAGTATCTCTTCAGTATTTTTTTTAGACGCTGTTGTTACAAGAACTATTTTATATTCGCTTTTTATTAGTCTTATAATATCAAAAAGTCTTTCATTTACTTTTACTTTATCTAAATATTTAGAATAAGCATTCTTTTTTATTTTATGTACTTCTTCTATTTTCTCTTCGTCATTATCAACAAGTGGCGGAATAAAAACTTTATAATGTCTTCCGTTACAATAATTGCAATAATAATCATAATCAAGATCCACACCAAATGTATTTAATGCTGTTTTATAAGCAAAGTAATTAACATCATTGGTATTATATAAAGTTCCATCCATGTCAAATATTGCTAGTTTCATTATTTTTCAAACCTTTCCTCTACATCAGATGCAACCATTATTAATCCTGCATAGAATAGTAATGACCTTTCAGCATTCTTTTCGATTTTATATGGCATTAGTCTTAACCAATGGATAATTTCATGATAAAAAATACTTTTTACCCCTTCTTCTCCAAATTTCTTTTCTAAATATTTGACTACTTCATCAAATAGTTTGTAATAAGTAGATGATTTAGTAAATAAAAATTCTATTTTATCGTCATGATAAGATACTTTTTTAGTATTCATTAAAAACTCATAACCACCATGAATAGATTGAAGTAATTTACCGTAATCTAAATATGGTGAATCATGTAAATTTCCAGTATTAGGATCAATTATATAGAAGTTCTTTTTAGATTTACTATTTTTTATACAAATAATATTTTCGATTGTAAAGTCTCCGTGAATATCTGAATAGTTATCATTTTTAAATACCTCATATAAATATTCTTTATTTAAGTATTTTTTAAAGTGATTTAAATTTGGATATTTTTTACCATTTATATAAATATAATCATATTTTAGAAGTGGCTTAATATATTCACCGTTTTCAATTTTTTCAATATTCTTTAATACTTTAGTATCACAGTACTTTTCAATAGTTTCTTTATTGGCTTTTCTTTTATTTACTGTATGTAAGTTTTTATCAATGTCATCCAATGCTTGCTTTATTGTATTCCATGCTTCTTTAAATGGAGTTGTATGAACATAATTAAAGCATGTTACAGCATCTGCTACGTATGGCATATCATAGCAGCAAACCCCTTTTTTGTAGTATTCATCAGATATTTTTGTTAGAGTTAACTTTTTCTCATGCGCATGTATCCAATCGATTTGATCTTTTAGTTTATCGGCATCTTTTCCAAAAGAATATTTTCGATAAAATAATTTTCCATCCTTACTGCATAACATTGTTGTTGCATTAGAACCCGCAGAATAGTCTTCAATTATTGCAACATCATTATTAATTTCTAAATATTTTTTAAAATATTCTGAATCATCATTGTTGTTAAAATATAACTCAAGAAAGTTTAATCTCTCATTCAAATTAGCATGTGGCAACAACTCTTCATGTTTTTTTGTTTTTGTTTTAGCGAATAAAAACGATACTGCAAACAACAAAATGTTGCTTAATACTATATAAGCTATCATATTTACTCCAAACATATTCAAACTTTTGATTAGACTTGAACGCATTCCTCCATAGGAAAAGTATAGGTTAAACATATCAATTAAACTGGTTTCTGTCAAAAGCGATTTGCCCAAGTAATAACAAGATAATATGTTTAGTGACCACATACAAATTGAATATATACCAAGTTTTAACTTATTGACTTTCGTTACGATATTTTCAAACGAAATAATTGTAAACCATGACGATTTTAATAGTTTTAATTCTATGTTGTTGTTAAATAAATGTGCAATATTATAAATTGCTCTTTTTACTTGTTTTTTGAACAATTTTAATACTATTCCAACAATTAAAAGTACACCTAGTGATATAACGTAGAATAAAATATTTTTAAATGAATCGATTCCACATAGTAGGAAAACTAAATATATAATCGAAACACATATGAAATCAAGAATAATTTCTACAATGATAGTTGCTATAGAATATGATATTCCATATTTCATCTTTTTTCCAGTAAAATATGCTCGATAAATATAGCCAAGTTTAAATGGAATAATATAATTTATTAAATTGCTAATGGAAAGTGCTTGAGTTAAATTCTTTTTGTTGGAGTCGTCATACAAATCAATAAACAAAGATTGTCTAAGTACTTTTAAAATATTAGCAATTAAAATAGTAATTATTGCAATAATTAAGTAAATCATTTTTTAAGCATCCTCTCAAATTCATCTGATTTTTCTGCAGCATAATATTCATCTGGTGTTCCAAATGGTAAATGCATATCACAAGTGAAGTTATCAATACGCATATTATGTTCAGCCATAATATTGTATACTCCACTTACATAGTATTCACTATAGTTACATTTATCTAAATATTCATTGGCACATTCCAAGAAAGTTTTTTTATTTTTGAAGTAGTAAGCGCCGCATATAGCATGAGTACTTACAGCTTGTTTTTCTACTGTGTGTATAACATTGCCTGTTTCATCCATTTGTAAGAATGAATATTTTGGATCACTTGATTCAAAAGTTAATAAAGCTCCATCTGGCATATCAAAGATTCCTTTTTCACAGAATGAATAAAAATCTTTGCAAGTAAACATATGATCGCAGTCATTAAATATAATTGGTAAATCATCATTAATACTTTGAACACCATGCATACAGGTTAATACAGCTCCATTTAAAAGTTCTGGTATAACTTCTATTTTAGCTTCTGGGAAATATTTTTTTATAACCTCATCTATTTTGAATTCTTCTATATGTTGTTTTAACACAACAAAAGTAATATCTTCTACATCAACAAATTTGCTTATTGATAAAGTAGCCCAATAAAGGAAAGGATAACCATTTATTTCAATTAATGGTTTTGGCATTACAAATCCATTTTTAAAGAATCTAGATCCTGCTCCTCCCATTGGCATAATTAAATGTATTTTATTTTTTTCCATATTATTCTATCTCCTTTAATTTACTTTTTACGTCTTTGCTACCATTAATCATTTTTTTACTTTGTTTTATTCTAGACATAAAACCAGTATTCCAAGATGATACCCCTTTTTCTCTATTTTTTAAATATATTGGTAAATGTTTTACATTATAATTCTTTTTAAGAGCAAGTCCATATATGAATATATCTATAGTATAATCATATGGAAACTTATCAATATAACTAAGAAGATCCTTGTTAAATATTACTGGCATAGCCATAACGTTTGACATTTTTTTCCCAAATAAAATTGAATCGTATATTCCCATACCAAATGTAAATATATACTCTACTATTTTACGATTTTTTCTTTTTCCCTTCAAAAGAATATTTTCTTTTTGGTGATCATTAATATAATCAAAAAATGCTGTTAAATCCATCGGATTATACTGTAAATCAGAATGTAACCATCCAACATATTCTCCTCTTGCTTCTTTTAATCCTTGGATAATTCCATATCCATATCCTTGATTCTTTTTTACATAAACTTTTCTAATATATTTATCATCAAATGATTTGCAAGTATCAAAAAACTTCCTACTATCATCTGTTGAACCATTTTCAACTAAAATAAATTCACACTTATATTTTTTAGGAAATTTCTCAATTATTTTAACTAAATCATTTAAAGACTCACTTTCATTGTAACATGGCAATATTATAGAATATTTCATTTTTTACCTCCTCGAAATACTACTTCCTTTTGTATGACAAAATTTACAATCATAGCAATGCCTGTTGCTATAATAAATGAAATTATTTTATTATTTGTTATACTAAATGTTAACGTGTTAACAAGTGTATTAACACCGATATTAATAAGTACACATAATATATATTTTAAGGCTAATACTATCGTAATTTTTTCTGAGTCACTAAAAGTCCAATTTTTATTAATGAAAAAAGAATAAATACTTGATATTGACATTGATATACATTTAGATATTGTGATATCTACTTTTGTAGATAATAACATGTATATTACAAAATCTAATAAGGTGCTACTTCCTCCTACTACTAGAAATCTTGCTTGACTCTTGTACTTTTGAACCACAATCATTCACCTCACAATACTCTTTTTTTACAGGAACCGTCACATACCAATTTAAAAAGTCTGGACTAATTTTAATATATGCATATTGTTTACTAGAATAATCTACATATTTACTTACCTTTTCAAGTTGTTTTGCTGTATTTAATTCTGGATGATTTACACAAGTTATAGTAGAGATTAAAACGAATAAAAGAATGGCATATTGAACTACTGGTGTTTTAAAATCACTGTTTGAAGTAATACATATGCAAAAAGTAAAGAAAGCAATTATGGCAGGCAACGCATGATACCATATCTGATAACTTGTGCTTATCATTTCTTGATAATATGTAACAAAATCATCATTTTTATAATTAATCATAAAATATAAAAAGAATATAGATCCCAGTCCAAATAGAAAATATTTTAATTTTCCATTACGTTCCGCAAAGTATAAAATGATAATCCATGACAATATTCCAAAAATAGTACTTATTCCAGCATTTGCAAGATTTAAATATCCTAAACTTCCAAATAAAAAATTAATAGACGAAATAGATAATAAATATGAATAGTATAATAAATTTTCGATCCTATCAATTGCCAATTGTGGTTTTACAATCGTATTAACATCTGTTAAAAAAAGTATTGCATATGATTGAACAGCTAGAGCTAATATCAATAATAGAATTTTAATTATTTCGCTCTTATTATATTTTTCAAAATTATGTTTTAAAGATTTTTTGAAATCTATTTTTTTAAAAAGATAATATCCTAGTGCAAAGGCAATTATTAATCCTGATGGACTACTCAAAATAGAAATCAAAAGAATTGGAAGAATTTTATAGGATGGTAACTCTCCATTAAGTATATTTAAACTTATAAGAAAAATTAAAATTCCACACCACCAATGAATTGATACTCCATTATAAAATAGCCAAGCAAAATTGGAAATAAGAACGAGTGAGACAAGAGATATTGCAATTCTTTTTGTTCTTGATTTGATAATACTCTTAAATGAATCAGATACAAAATAAGTACACACAAATGAACTAAAAATCATTGATAATAGTTTTTGAGACATAGTTAATACTGCAACACTATTAAAGATTCTAGCAAACGTTACACTTATGGCTGCAAAAATACGCGATAAAAAATTAAAATATCCACCGTATGTAATGAACAAAGACGATAAGCCTTTATTTAAATAGCCGTTAATAAATACTTCTCCATCTTCTGCAAATAAATAGTATGATGATAGAATCTTTGGATTAAACGCAATCATAATGCCAAAATTAATCAAAAACATAACTATCAGCCAAAAATAGTTACTATTTATTAAATGTTTTATGTTTATTTTTCCTTGTTTGTTTTTAGTTTTTCCCATTTTTTTACCTCTTTTTCATCTTTTCATTAAATTGGCAATATTAAAGAAATTGTTTTATTAATATCTGCTAATAATTTTAAAAACATTTCTTACAGAATCACTACAATATGCATCAGTAAAGTCAAATTTATCCTTAACAGTCATAGAAATTATGCCTGACTCAACCATTGCCACATAAATTCTGCATAGTAATTTCTTACTTGGATAATATTGCAAATATTTTTCAAATCGATTTATATCTTTAAAATATTCGGTTATTGAATTATAAATAACTTTTAAACTTGCTTTTTTCGCATCATCAAGTATTTCATCATTATATTTAGGTTTTATCCCTTTCTTGGTTTCAATGAACCTTTGTAATTGACCATAAGGAGCAGTTAAAAAATATTCAAGAATTAGTGAGTAATGATATATTTTTTCATATTCTTTATCATCAGCAATGTCAAAATAGAAATTTAATTTGCTATCACTATAATATTTTTTGACACTATCAGAATTTGTTAAATAATATCCAATAATGTGTTTGTCTAGTAACTTTGATAAGTTATATTGGATGCTTCCAGAATAACCTAAATCAACTACATTTAATTCTTCTTTTTTATAATTTGGTATCAATTCTTTAATATATTTTATATAGCACTTTTTTTCATTCTTAACGCTTTTCATTATTTCTTTAATGTATTTTTTTATTGTAGCATATGCCTTATCATAATCTTGTGGTAAAGTCATTTCATAAGTTTCTTCTATATCAATATTAAAATTTTTACTCACAAAATTATGTATTGAACCATTATAATCATTATTTAATAATTTATAAACATCATTCTCATCAAATATTACTGCCGTGTTTGTTGCTTTTCTAGAAGCTAAAAAGTAATAATGCTCTTTTTCTTCAATTTTGTTTAATCTACAGAATTCTCTATATAGTTTGCAAAAATAGTAACCTTCTCTTGCTAAAAACAATAAATTGTTTTTTTCGCTATCAATAACAAATTTTAAAAACTCGGTTATTATTGGTGCATGGAAAGAATATGCAAAATTTTCTAGTGAATCTATTGATAAATCAGCAAATGGACTATTGAATATCTTATTATTAAAAATTAACCCTAGTAGAATAGAATCGCTTGAAGTTCTATCATTTATTAAAACCTCTAAAGATGGATATAAACTACATTCAGATAGCAGTTCTTTGGAAGAGTATATTTTTAAAGTGTCTATTCCAAACTCTTTTGGGTATTGTACATCAGATAAATCATTATCTCCTAAATGTAATATTTTTTCTTTTGGATATATTTTTTTCAAAAATGTCCACATAGTTTTTAAGTCTTTACGTTTATTGATATCACATGATAAATACAAGGCATCATATAAATCTTTATACCCACAATTATTTAAAATATCAACAATAACTTTTTTAGTTAAATACATATCACTTACTAGTATAACTTTTTTGTTTTTCTTCTTTAATTCTTTAAGTAAAGAGCACATATCTTTTCTTGGAACTAATAAATCTTTTTCTAGCTTTATTTCATTATTTTTTAGTATACTAGTTTCCTCTTTAGAAAGATTATTCTCTAGCATATACTCATCATATATTTCATCAAGATTAACATCATGTCCAAGTTTTTCCCTTGCTTGTTGTTCAGCTTTTTTTCTCTTTTCTATAAATTTTTCATCTTGAACCAATTTTCCTAAAACTTTAAATGCATCATCTGGTTCATATATACACCTCGTTATTAAAGTGTCAAATATATCGAATGAAATTATGTCATATTTTTTTGATGTTTTAACTATGTCATTAATTGTTAACTTATCTTTATTGATATTCTTTTTTAACACTTTTTTTATTCTTTTTCGAAAGCTTAACGGAAGTTTTCTAAATATTTTTTTTAGTATTTTTTTCATGATAATCCTTGTCCTTTCAGATTATACTCTAAATAATTTTCTAATAACTTTTGTATATTTTCTTTTAATAAATCTTTTTATACGAATCACATAGCGAACTGATTTAGAGGTGTTTTTTGGTGTCACTGGAGTTTCTTTAATAATATCCATTGCATCTTTCACTTCTTTGCTGGCCATTATCGGTTTCTTATTATAAATTTGTCTTACATCACTGTCAGTAATATTTTTATCGTCAAGTATATTATTTACAAAATTTAAAAATTCTTCAAATCCCTTTTCTATTGGATAGTTTTTCATAAATTGATAACCTTTTTTGCTCATGCTTTGTTGCAATTTATCGTCATCCAAAATTTTGATAATTGCTGTTGCTATTGCTTCTGGAGACGTGTCAGCTAGCAATACTCCATCTTCAGGAATATCATATAAGTTATTTTCACGATATAAATCTACTACTGGCAATCCTGCTGCCATCATTTCAAATGGAATACGTGATGGATTGGATGAACTCATACAAACTCCAACTTTACATTTATTATAAAGTTCATTACATTTATTTATTGGCATAATATGCAAGTTTTCCATTTCTACATCAAGTTTTATATCATTATCTGAACCATATAGATAAATTTTAACGTCTGGTCTTAAAGCTTTTACTAATAATAAAGCTCTTATTCCAATATTACTACATCTTCTTGGTTTTTCAGGTTGAAATATAAAACATATAGCATTTTCTTTTTCAACATTATCTAATTTCTTATATACGCTTGTATCTGCACAAAAACTAAAATAATTCATTGGTTGGTTAAACTCATGTTGTAGTTTATAAGCTAACCACTTACCAATACTTACACCATTTAAACCATATTTGTATGTATGTTCCATATCTAAGTATAAACCACCCATGGGCTCAAACCATGGTTCGAAATCTTGAATAAAGTATGCTTTTCTTTTAACATTATTCTTCATATAATATAAATAGTCTGGTGTTTTAATTGAATAGGTTGCAAAAGCAAGATCATATTCTTTTTTAAAGTCAATTCCAACATAAACATCACATAAACATTCTCCATAAAAATCAATTATTCTTTGTTTCATAGATTCGTTAGTATTAACATAATCTTCTTCTACATAAATATCGCATTCAAACCCTTGTCTAACTAAAAAGTTTGCATTTTGAATCATTGTTCTTATACCACCTGATCCTTTAATTGGTGATGGTATTATCCATGCGATTTTTTTTGCTATCATACTGCTTACCTCTTTCTTAAATTCATTTGAAGTTTCATTAATTATGCCACCATATCTAAAAGATTGTTTATGTATTTGATTACTATTTAAGCAACACTTTTTTCTTATCTCTGATTGAATAGTTAAAAGTTCTCTTATTTCTAACTCTCTAGATACAACAGTACTTGTAGATTTTGAATGTTTTCTAAAATAATTTAGACTTTTGCTACAATAGGCAATATCGCCATTACTTAATAGTTTATAATAAATGTACCAATCGCCACTTATCTTAAATTTTTTTGCTTCTTCAATAATTTCAACTTGATTAGATTTTTTAAATACTACAGCCGAAACATTAGGAATCGTATTGCAAATTGCTAATGCATTTTGAATTTCATTTATTCCTGAATTAATATAACTTTTGTTCCATTTTACTGAGCTTACTGCAAGCATCCAATCACGACAAGATGTACTTATGATCCTATTATTTTCGTCAATTCTCATACTCTCTGCATAAGATAAAACAACATTTGGAGAATCAAAGCCTTTCATCACATTTTCCAAAAAGTAATGACTACAGCTATCATCTGCCTCAGCTATCCATACATAATCGCCGGTTGACAAAGAAAAAGCTTTTTGCCATTGGCTAAATACTGAACCACTATTTTTTTCGTTTTTAACAAATTTAATGTTAACATCAGGATGTTTTTTTATTATCTCCTCTATTTTATTAACCGAATTATCTGTGGAACAATCATCTAATATTATAAATTCATGTATAGGATAAGTTTGCATTAATATTGAATCTATTCTCTCTTCTATATAATTCTCATAGTTATAATTAGGAACAACTACAGAAACTTTTTTTACATTAATAATATTTTTCTTCCTTGCTGCATTTTTATAAATACTAACTTTTTTATTATCTTTTTTGTTTTTATATGCTTTATATACAAAATTAGGTGTTACTTTTAACAAAACCTTTTTAATTTTCTTTTTCATTCAACTTCACACTCCATACTTTACATAAAAATTTAATTCTATTATACATTTGAATTTGTTGCTCTTCATCTATTCCATATTTTTCTTTAATAAATTTGTAAATTCGTTGAATTTCTAAAATATGTGCTTTTTTATCAAATGTTTGGCTTATATTGTTTCCATGAACTCGGTAATAATTCAACGTCTTATTTATAAACGATATATCACCTAGGTTCAAAATGTTTAAATAAGTAAACCAATCACCTGATTGGTGAAATTTTTTTGCTTCTTCAAATATTTCATCATAATTACCTTTTTTTATTATTGTACCAGAAACATTAGGGATTGTGCAATTTAAATATGAATAGCAATTTATTTCAGCAATTCCCTTATTTACATAACTAGCATTCCAATGATTTGTTTTCAAAATATCTATTTGATCTACTAAACTATTCTTTGTAATATACCCGTTAGAATCTATGAATCCTGTATCTGCATAACTAATAACAATATTATTGTTTTCCTTCAAAGGAGAAACAACTTCATTTAAGAAGTTTTCCTTAGCATAATCATCTGCTTCAGCTACCCAAACATAGTCACCCGAGGCAAGATTCATTCCTTTTTGCCATTGACTAAAAGCATTTCCACTATTGATATCATTTACGACTACTTTAACATTTACAAATTCACTAATTTTTTGTTCAATTTGTTCTATATAGAAAAGTGAATTATCTTTTGATGCATCATCTAATATTATTAATTCATGAATTTTATAATTTTGATTTAAAATACTATAAACTCTTTGATATAAGTAATTTGAATAGTTATAATTAGGAACAACTACAGATATTTTAATACTTTCTTCAGTTAGTTTCTTTTGTTTTTTAGCAGCTTTCTCTATACTTTGAATATCTATTTTGGGTATTAATTTCTTATTTTTTTTATGTTTTAAAAATCTTAATGTTTTATAGAAACTAATCCAAACATTATCCAAAAGAATAATTTTTTTCTCATTAAGGCTTACTAAATTTTTATAATATATTTGATTTATTCTTTTGCTGTTTTCTAAATATTCTAGGTAGTTAGTATTTTTTGTAATCTTGTAATCTTTAGATAATTCGTTGAATTTTTTTAAAAACTTATACCTTTTTATAAAGTTTCTTTCTTTAGGAATCGCAAACATCAATAATAAAATCAATTGATTATAAACTATTGCATTTTTATAAAATTCATAATCTTGTTCATTTTTAATTCTTTCTAGTGTAGTTTTTACGCCATCAAAAACATCAAATCTCTTATCACTAAATTTTGAATTTTGAATGGAGCCTCCACGTTGTACGTAAAAATAACAGGTGTCCGCATAAGATATTTTTTTTGCTTGGATTACAGTAGGAATAACAACCGCAATATCTTCATTTACCTTTCCCTCAGCAAAGGGATACTTTTCAATATTTTTTCTTTTAAATAATTTATTACATGCACTTGCTGCAAAACCATTGTTTATTACACTACAAACATCAAAATCATTAGTATAGCATTTGCATCTTTGGATTTTATTTGTTTGTTCATCAACTAATTTTATATCACAAATGGCAATGTCTGACTTATTATCTTTAATTGATCTCATAAGTTTTTCGTAATAATCAGGTTCTACATAATCATCTGAATCAATATAACCAATGAAATCGCCTGTTGATTTTTTTAAGCCATAATTTCTAGAATAAGAAAGTCCTCTATTTTCCTTATTATAAAAAATTTTTATATTTTCATTTTCTTTATATTTTTTTAATAGTTTTCTAGACGAATCTGTCGAACAATCTTCAACTATAACTAGTTCCATATTCTTATAAGTTTGGTTTAAAAGAGATTCAAGACACCTATCTAAATATTCTTCGGTGTTGTAAACGGCAACTATGACTGATATTTTTTTATTCATCTTTTATTTCCCCCTGTATATATTTTTTTAATAGCTCTAATGATTTTATACATTCCTTTTGTTTAAAAAGTTTGCTATATCTTATTGATTTGTTGCTTTTTTTTATGCTAGATCCTTCTTTATGAAAAATTCTTATGGTTGGGTCATATAAACTAATAAGATTGGCTTTTAAAACTCTATGAAATATAAATTCTTCTTCATGAAACAAAAAAGTTTCATTGAAAAATGGATTTTTATATTTTTTAAGATATTTTTTGCTGAAAATAATACAACACCCATGTAAAGGCGATTTGATATCAACTTCATTCCCATTTTGTGGTATTATCGGTTGTTTTATTCTATGTTTTATTTTTATATAGTTTTCTAGTATGAAATAAGTCAGTGGGTTTTCATACATTTTTATTAATTTTTTTGCTCTTACTATGCGTTTATTTACATTATCCAAATCTTTTATAACAGGAAATGGATTTACTGATTCTCCACTCGGTGAAGCAATTGATGGACCTAGCATGTCAAATTTATACTTTTTATAATCGTTATCCACTTTTTTCAAGAATTCACTATCATAAATATATACATCGTTATTCATAACTATATAGTACTTTGAAGCAAATTTTTCTTTAGCGTAATTTACTCCAATATTATTTGCTTTTGCAAAACCCATATTTTCAGGCAACTTTATAATATCTTTTGTATAGTTCATCAGTTTTTGTTCTT
>ULMY01046018.1_pt1 | contig 59128 bp, 50 predicted proteins | sample 1951781 | NCBI WGS metagenome assembly ULMY01 (sample SAMEA4835563, study PRJEB28245) | human gut metagenome | biome: gut microbiome; material: fecal sample | place: Denmark | collected 2008
AAGAAAGGCATTAAATAGAACACTTGAAATAGCAGACCGATTGCAAATGAAAAAAGAGTTAAAGGAAGCAAAAGAGGCATTGAAAAAAGAAAAAAATATTGGATTACAAGAAGGAAAAACGGAAAAAACTCATGAGGTTATAAGAAAGTTGAATGAAATGAATTTGACTATAGAACAGATTGCTAAAGCTGTTGAATTAAAAGAAGAAGAGGTAAAAGCAATACTAAATGAGAAAAAATAGTAATCTTTTGCTATAGTGAAAAATACATAGTTAGTGTAAAAAAATATTAAAATAATAGAGATAGTGCAGATAGAATTATATGTAATTGCACTATTTTTATTAAACAAAATTTACTTTTTCAATCAACAAAAATCCTAAAGTGTAAAAAATGCTCACTTATTATGTTGATTATTTTAACAAAATGTGCTAATATAAAAAAGTAGTAAAAAATAAAGAAAATTTAAGAAGAGAATAGGTGAAAGATATGATAGATGTTATAAAAGATACATTATTTGATTCAATCAAATTGTTACCTTTTTTATTTTTGGCATATTTGCTTATGGAATATTTGGAGCATAAGACTGGAAATAAAACGAAAGGTATAGTAAAAAAATCTGGCAAGTTAGGGCCTTTATGGGGCGGAATTATAGGAATATTTCCACAATGCGGGTTTTCTGCTGCGGCAGCAAATTTATATGCTGGTAAGATTATAACTATGGGAACATTAATTGCAGTTTTTTTATCTACTTCTGATGAAATGTTACCAATATTAATTTCAGAAGCAGCACCAGCAAGTTTGATTTTAAAAATACTAGCAATTAAATTGGTTGTTGGAATTATAGCAGGTTTTATAATAGATTTAGTAATAAATGTAATAGGAAAAACTAAAAAAGTAGAGCCAGAAGAAGCAGTAGGACATATGTGTGAACATGACCACTGTGATTGCGAGCATGGAATATTCAAATCTGCATTAAAACATACAATTAATATTTTCATATTTATAACAATAATTACATTTGCAATAAATACTCTAATTCATTTTATTGGAGAAGAAACAATAGAAAAAGCTATTGCGGGTGTGCCAGTACTTGGAATACTTGTATCTTCAATATTTGGGCTAATACCAAACTGTGCAGGTTCTGTAATAATAACAGAATTGTATTTATCAAACCTAATAAGCTTTGGCTCAATGATAGCAGGACTTCTAGTAGGCTCTGGAATAGGAATATTAGTACTATTTAAATCAAACAAAAACATAAAAGAAAACCTTACAATAACAGGATTATTAATGTTAGTTGGAATAATAGTAGGACTAATAATAGACTTTGTAATATAACAATTAAAAAACAGTAAAAACTTCTTTTTAAGAAATACAAGAATGTCGCCTTTGATCGCACTAAAGCGCTCGCTCCATCTTGATTTTATAAAAAGAAGTTTTTACTGTTAAATTAAAAAATAATACTGAAAAAATATAATAAAAAACCGCGAATAATCCATTTTTGTAAAATTAAACTGGAACGAGCGCTTCAGCGCGACCAAGGGTGACATGTTTAATTTTACAAAAATGGATTATTCGCGGTTAATAAATTATATTCCAAGAATCTTTTTCGCTCTTTCTACATCTTCATTATTAGCAACCCTCACACCATCTAATGGATATTCTAGTCCAAGTTGTTCCCACTTGAATCTACCCATATCGTGGTAGGGAAGTATTTCAACTTTATCAACTGTTTTTAAAGTAGCCAAGAACTCTTTTAATTTTATCAAATCTTCTTCTTTATCTGTGTAACCTGGTACTAAAACTTGCCTAATCCACATGTGTTTTCCGTTTTCGCTCAAGTATCTAGCAAATTCTAATTCTTTTTGGTTAGAAACGCCAGTTAAATCTCTGCAAATTTCATCATTTATGCATTTTATATCAAGCAAAAACAAATCTGTTAATTCAATAACTTCTTTTATCCCAGGTGTTAAATAAAATACTCCAGAGGTATCTACAGCTGTTGAAATACCTTCTTTTTTTAGCTCTGTAAATAGTGCTTTCAAAAATTCTAAATGTAGCAATGGTTCACCACCACTTACTGTAACTCCACCGCCAGATGGAATTATATAGTTTTTGTATCTTAATATTTTATCTAGAACTTCTTTTACAGAATATTTTGTTCCACCTTGATGAGACCAGGTATCTCTATTTTGACAGTATTTGCATTTTAGATTACAGCCTTGTGTAAAAATAACATATCTAATTCCAGGACCGTCGACTGCACCAAATGATTCGAATGAATGAATAGGGCAGGTAATTTCTTCTAAATTCATATTTGTAATCTCCTTGTTTTATAATTGTATGCAAAAATTAATAGGGTAAAGCACACAATTATTTTTTTATAAAAGGGGCTCTGCTTTTTCAAGTAGCGCCCCTAAAAACTAAATTCTCTCGTGAATTGTTCTGTTTACAACGTCTAATTGTTGCTCTCTTGTTAATTTAACAAAGTTTACAGCATAACCAGAAACACGAATTGTAAGTTGTGGATATTTTTCTGGGTGGTCCATAGCGTCTAATAATAAGGCTCTATCGAATACGTTTACGTTAATGTGATGTCCTGTTTGTTTAAAATATCCGTCTAACATGCTTACTAAGTTGTTTATTTTTGTTTCTGAATCTTTTCCAAGTGTTCCAGGAGTTATAGAGAATGTGAAAGAAATTCCGTCTTCTGAATACTCGTATGGAAGTTTTGCTATTGTATTCATTACAGCTAATGCACCAGATGAATCTCTTCCATGTAGTGGGTTTGCTCCAGGTCCGAATGGCGCTCCGGCTCTTCTTCCATCTGGAGTATTTCCTGTTGCTTTACCATAAACTACGTTAGATGTTATTGTTAATATTGATTGTGTTGGTATAGAATTTCTGTATGTGATGTGTCCTTCTAGCTTCTTCATAAATGTTTTTACAAGATTTACAGCTATTTCATCAACTCTGTCATCATCATTTCCGTATTTAGGGTAGTCTCCTTCAATTTGATAATCTGTTGCAAGACCAGTTTCGTCTCTTATAACTTTAACTTTTGCATATTTTATTGCAGATAATGAGTCAACTGCAACTGATAAACCAGCTATACCGCAAGCCATTGTACGGATTATATTTCTATCATGTAGTGCAAATTCCAAAGCTTCATAAGAATATTTATCATGCATATAATGAATTGCATTTAATGCTTTCATGTAGATTTTTGCAACATAATCCATCATTTGGTCAAATTTTGCCATTACCTCATCATAATTTAAGTATTCTGATGTGATAGGGGCAAACATTGGTGTAACTTGTTTTCCAGTATTTTCATCTCTACCACCGTTAATAGCATAAAGTAGGGCTTTTGCAAGGTTAGCTCTTGCACCGAAAAATTGCATTTGCTTACCAATCTTCATTGCAGAAACACAGCAAGCAATTCCATAATCATCACCTAAAGTAATTCTCATTAAATCATCGTTTTCGTATTGAATAGATGATGTTGCAATTGAGATTTTTGCACAGTAATCTTTGAATGCTTTTGGTAAATTAACTGACCATAAAACAGTTAAGTTTGGCTCTGGAGCAGCTCCTAAGTTTTCTAGAGTATGAAGAACTCTAAATGAGTTTTTAGTAACCATAGTTCTTCCATCAATACTCATACCGCCAATGCTTTCTGTTACCCAAACTGGGTCTCCAGAGAATAATTCATTGTATTCTGGGGCTCTTAAGAAACGTACCATTCTAAGCTTCATAACGAATTGGTCCATAAGCTCTTGAACTTCTTCTTCAGTAATTAATCCAGCTTTTAAGTCTCTTTCAAAATAAATATCTAAGAAAGTAGATGTTCTTCCTAAAGACATAGCAGCACCATTTTGATCTTTTACAGCACCTAAATAAGCAAAGTACAACCATTGAACTGCCTCTTTTGCATTTGATGCTGGAACAGAAATATCAAATCCGTATTTTTCAGCCATTTTCTTTAAGTCTTGTAAAGCCTTAATTTGTTCAGCAATTTCTTCTCTGTCACGAATTACTTCTTCAGTAAATTCATCAACATCAAGAATATCAAGTTCGTCTTTCTTTTCAGAAATTAAAACATCAACACCATATAGTGGAACACGTCTGTAGTCTCCAATAATACGTCCACGTCCATATCCATCTGGTAAACCAGTTAATAGGTGATGCGTTCTTGCAATACGAATGTCTGGTGTGTAAACATCGAAAACACCGTCATTGTGAGTTTTTCTTAAATTGTGATAAATGTATTCAACCTCGTCATCAACCTTGTAACCATAAGATTCGCAAGATTTTTCTACAATTCTAATTCCACCATTTGGCATTATAGCTCTTTTTAATGGGGCATCTGTTTGGAAACCAACTATTTCCTCTAAATCTTTGTCTAAGTATCCAGCCTCGTATCTATTAATTCCAGAAGGAGTTTTTGTATCAACATCTAGAACGCCGTTTTCTTTCTCTTTTTCATATAATTTAAGAACTTTATCCCATAATTTTAAAGTTCTTTCTGTAGCACCAGATAAGAAACTTTCGTCTCCTGTGTATGGAGTATAATTCTTTTGAATGAAATTTCTAACGTCAATTTCATGTGTCCATTCTCCTTTATTAAAAGTATTCCATTGTTTAAAATCCATATAAATATCCCTCCTATAAGATAATATGAAATAGTTAATTATTTCAGTATTAATATTAGCATAGTGAAGGTGAATTATCAATAAAAATTTTGGAAATTTATATTACAGATTTAATGAAAACCCGTCGATATACGACGGGTTTGGGGATACACAAAATAAAATGTTTAATTTTTATATATTAGTTATTAGATTTGTAAGAGTTATCATCTTCAGCAATAACTCTTGAAAGTTTGTAAATTAATTTTTGCTTTTCTGGAGAACATTTCTTTAATATATCGTTAAACTCGTTATATAAATATTTCTCGTTTTTATCAGAAACACCACTTAAAATGTAACCTTCAGAAACATTTAAGATTGTGCAAAATTCGCTTAATCTTTTTAAATTTATATGAGAACTTCCTCTTTCAATTCTGCTAATAAAAGCAACTGAAAGGTTAGTTTTTTCTGCCATTTCCTGTTGTGTTAAGCCAGCTTTAAGTCTAGCTTGTTTTAATCTTGATCCAATAATACAATAATCTACTGCCATAATTTGTCACGTCCCTTTCATAAGGCATAAGCTGGGTTGCTATACCTTTAAAATTTATAAAATAATAACATGTAAACTTTCAACTTTACAGAAACTTATAAGTAAAGAAGTAATATAAAGGTAAATGAAATTTTATAACGATATTAGTATGCGCCAAAATAAAAATATTAAACAGTTTTATATATTTATTGCCGTGAGTGTAAAAAATAAAAATTAAAATAAAAAAAATTAGCAAAATTTGTAAAATTTAAGTTTAATAATTTTTTTAGAAAAAATTATATAATGTAATAGCTTAATATATCGAAGAAACCTAATATTGTTATTGCCATTTTTGCTGAAACGTGCTAAAATAAACAAGTAATTGAGTTTATTAGAAATTTAATGTCTATAGGAGACAAAATAAAACCTAAATATATTGTAAGGAATGAACTTTAAATGAAGAAAACAGTCAGCTTTTATACTCTAGGTTGCAAGGTTAACCAGTATGAAACAAATGCGATGGAACAGCAATTTATAAAGAATAATTATGAAATAGTTAAGAATACAGAAAAAGCAGACATTTATGTAATAAATACGTGTACTGTTACAAATATGGCAGAAAGAAAATCTAGGCAAATGCTTAGAAGAGTTAAAGAGATAAATCCGGCTGCTGTTTTAGTTGTGTGTGGTTGTTATGCACAAGTTGCGAAAAATGAATTAGAGAAAATTCCAGAAATAGATATAATTTTAGGCATAAATGAAAAGAATGAGATTGTACAAATTGTGGAAAAATATATGGAAGAAATGGCCGAGCAGGACAAAAGGAGCCAGGAAGCAGAAATAGAAGATGTATCAAAGCAAAAGAAATTTCTAGACTTTGGTGATGTTACATATACGGAGAAAAATAGAGCAGTGGTAAAGGTACAAGATGGTTGTAACATGTTTTGCTCATACTGTATAATTCCATATGCAAGAGGAAGAATAAGAAGTAGAAAGATAGAGAGCGTTGTTTCTGAAATTGAAAAAATTGCAAAAGAAGACATAAAAGAAGTTGTAATAACAGGAATACATGTTGCTTCTTATGGTAAAGATTTTGATAATGAAAATACTTCTAAAAAAATAAGATTAATAGATTTATTAGAGGCTATAAACAAAATTGATGGAATAGATAGAATAAGACTTAGTTCTTTAGAGCCAACAATTGTAGATGAAGAATTTGCAACAAGATTATCTAAATTAGATAAAATTTGTGACCATTTCCATTTGTCTTTACAGAGTGGCTGTGATGAAACTTTAAAGAGGATGAACAGAAAATATACGACACAAATCTATAGAGATGCAGTCGCAACGCTTAGAAGGTATTATCCAGAGGCAAGTTTTACAACAGATGTTATAGTTGGTTTCCCAGGTGAAACAGACGAAGAATTTGCAAAGACATACGAATTTTTGAAGGAAATTGATTTTTACAGATTACATGTTTTTAAATATTCGCCAAGAAGAGGAACAGTTGCAGAAAAAATGCCAAACCAAATAGACGGAAATAAAAAAGAAGAAAGAAGCAACAAATTAATAGAAATATCTAATAATGCAGAAAATAAACATAACAGAAATTATATTGGTAAGACTATAAAGGTATTATTTGAAGAATTCGAAGATGGCTTCTTTAAAGGACATACAACAAACTATATGATGGTAAAAGTCGCGGGTGTGGAAGAACAATCGGACAAATTTGTAAATCAAATTTTAGATGTGAAAATTAAAGAAAACAATGATGAAACAAGAGAACTAATTGGAATTTTGTCTTAGATTTAGGTGGATAAATGATTATTTTTTTAACGAGACTGGAAGCTCGCCTTTGAGGAGTCCGAAGGAGCTCCGACCAAGAGCAACATGTTGAGGCTTTATAAAATAATCATTTATAACTAAATTGACAAGTTTTTAATTGACAAATTGAGATTAAATGGTAAAATTATATAAGAAAATTTGAAAAGAGGAAATTATATGAAGGCTATAGAAATAAGAAATAAATATTTAGAATTTTTCAAGAGACATGGACATGCTGTAATTCCAAGTGCACCATTAATACCAGAGAATGATCCATCTGTATTATTCACAACTGCTGGAATGCAACCGTTAGTACCATATTTATTAGGAGAAAAACACCCAGAGGGAACACGTTTAACAGATTTTCAAAAATGTCTACGTACAAACGACATCGACGAAGTTGGAGATAACAGACATTTAACATATTTTGAGATGCTTGGAAACTGGTCTTTAGGAGATTATTTTAAAGAAGAATCAATAGCAATGAGTTTTGAGTTCTTAACAAAAGAACTAGGAATACCAGTAGAAAAATTATCTGTAACATGCTTTGCAGGAGACGAAGACTGCCAAAGAGACGAAGTTACAGCTTCTTGCTGGAAAAAAGCAGGAATTCCAGAAGATAGAATCTATTATTTTGGAAAAGATGATAACTGGTGGATTGCCGGAGAAGAAGGACCTTGCGGACCAGATACAGAAATGTTCTATGATACGGGAAAGCCAAAGTGTTCAGAGAATTGTAACCCATCTTGTGGATGTGGTAAATATGTTGAAATTTGGAACAACGTATTTATGGAATTCTTCAAAACAAAGGACGGAAAATACACAAAATTAAAACAACACAATGTTGATACAGGACTTGGACTAGAGAGAATGGCTATGTTATTACAAGGAAAAGAGACTCCATTCGATACAGAATTATTCAAACCAGTAATGGATAAATTACAAGAATTAGCCGGAGAAAACGATAGCATAGAGAGCAGAAGAATTGTTGCAGAACACTTACGTGCTAGTATGATGATAATTCAAGATGGTGGACTTCCAAGCAATGTTGATAGAGGATATATCTTAAGAAGATTAATTCGTAGAATGGTAAGACATCTAAGAAAACTACAAATCAATTTAAATGAATTAGGAGAATTAATTGATTTAAATATAGATACTTTAAAAGAAATGTATCCTGAGCTACATCAAAACAGTGATAAAATTAAGAAGGTAATAATAGAAGAAAAAGATAAATTTGAGAAGACTCTTGAGCGTGGAGAAAGAGAATTCAACAAGATAGTAAATAGAATGAAAAATGAAGGACAAGACACAATTTCAGGACAAGACCTATTTACATTATATGAAACTTATGGATTTCCACCAGAGGTTACTCAGGATTTAGCAAGAGAAGCAGGATTAAAAGTAGATACAACAGAATTTGACAAACTATTCAAAGAGCATCAAGAAAAATCTAGAATGGGTAGTGAACAAAAATTCAAGGGTGGACTTGCTGGAACAGGCGAACAAGAAGTAAGATATCACACAGCAACACACTTACTAAATGCAGCATTAAAAGTAATACTTGGAAAAGATGTACATCAAAAAGGCTCAAACATAACACCAGAAAGAATGAGATTTGACTTCAGCTGTGACCACAAGCTTACAGACGACGAGAAGAAGAAAGTAGAAGACTTAGTAAACGAGTGGATAGCACAAGGCTTAGATGTAAAATGCGAAGAAATGAAGAAAGACGATGCAATAAAATCTGGAGCAGAGTGTATGTTCATAGAAAAATATCCAGATATAGTTACAGTTTACTCAATTGGAAACGACAGAGAAAAAGTATCAAAAGAACTATGCGGAGGACCTCACGTAAAGAACACTTCAGAATTAGGACACTTTAAAATAAAGAAAGAAGAAGCAAGCTCAGCCGGAGTAAGAAGAATAAAAGCAATACTTGAGTAGAATATAATATGTTCGAATTATTTTATAATAAGTTCAATTATGAAAAATTTCGGTACGTCGCTTTTGGTCTGAGCTCCTTCGGACTCTTCAAAAGGCGAGCTCGACTCTATTTTTCAAATTGTAACTTATTATAAAAAATAACAAAGGTTAATATGCAATGACCAAAATTAATGTTCCCATTGGGCGAAAAAGGAGAAGAGTATGGAAGATTGTATTTTTTGTAAAATTATTAAAGGTGAAATTCCTTCAACAAAGGTATATGAAGATGAAAATGTGCTAGCATTTAAGGATATAAATCCAGCAGCACCAATTCATATTTTAGTTGTACCAAAGCAACATATTGAAAATGTGCTAGAAATAAATGAAAAAAATAAAGAAATTGCATCTAATATATTTTTAGCAATAAACAAAATTGCCAAACAACTTGGAATAGACCAAAATGGATTTAGAGTTATAACAAATTGTGGAAAAGATGCAGGACAAGAAGTTATGCATTTGCATTTTCATATATTGGCAGGTGGAAAAATGGGGCCAAAGATTGTTTAGTTATTGTAATAAAAATGACAAAAAGAAATTAATAGAATGGCAATATAAAAGGTAGATATAGATAAATTTAGAAAAAACGACAAAATTATAGGCAAAAAGGATAAAATATGGTATAATAGATGTAATATGATTTTATACTATAGGAGGAAGAGATGAGCGAAGGAAAATATGGAAAAATATTAACTATAATATTAGGAATTGTTGTAATAGCTGTTTTAATTTTATTAGGATTTTTAGGGTATGATGTATATAGAAAAAAGACAACAGATAGAGATACTTCAAAAGCACTTGATGATTTTGATACAAACTTAAATTTGATAGGAAGTAATACTGTAGAAAATGTTGAAATTCCAAAGATAGACACAAAACCAGCAGAGAATACAACTACAAATACTACAACCGGAGGAAATTCTTCTAGCAACAATACGAAAAAGGTACAATATAAAGGTTATAATGTAGAAGGTAAAATTGAAATTCCTGCAATTAAACTTGAGTATCCAATATTAGAAAAAGCAACCCCATCATCAATAGAAGCTGCAGTTGCAATTTTATATAGTGCTAATGGCTTAAATCAACCTGGAAATACAGTTATATCAGGTCACAACTACAGAAATGGCTCTTTCTTTGGAAATAATGATAAATTAAAATTAGGAGATAAAGTGTATATTACAGATAATTCTGGTACAAAATTAAAATATAATATTTATAACATTTATGAAACATCTCCTGATGATGGCGACTTTATAATGAGAGAAACAAATGGAAAAAGAGAAATTTCGCTACAAACATGTACAGATAACTCAAAAGGAAGACTTATAATTTGGGCTGTAGAAGAATAAAGTGGTAATTTATTAAAATAAAAATAAGAAATTTTAAAAAAATTAAAAAAATAAGAATTAATTGTTGACAAACATATACTTTATGAGGTAAAATAGATACTGCATTTGGTTATTGCAATTAAATGCAGTATTCAATGGTGGATTTAGCGTAGTTGGTTAACGCGCCAGTTTGTGGCACTGGAGACCGTGGGTTCGAGTCCCACATTCCACCCCATATAAAATAATATATTGGGCTGTAGCCAAGCGGTAAGGCACATGACTTTGACTCATGCATGCGCTAGTTCGAATCTAGCCAGCCCAACCAGTAATAATAAGACTTTTAATAAAATGAAAGTCTTATTTTTTTTGTAACTATTATAAATAAAATATAAAAATGTTATAAATTATATATGTAAATTTTATTAAAGCAGTAGTTTTTCTCGAGTTTAAATGATATAATAATATTGTAAAAAATAAAAAAGGATATAAAAAATATAGTATATACAAATATTCAGCTGAAATTGATGTCGTTTTTTCAGATATTACAAATAATGTATTAAAAAATGAAGTTTGATGTTATAATATTATTGACTTTGAAAGGATGGTATAAGTGGATAATATAAATTTAATGGAATATTGGTTAAATAGTGCAGATAGGGACTATGAAACAATGAAAATAATGTTTGAAAATAAGAGAAATACATGGTGTTTATTTTTAGGTCACCTTGTAATAGAAAAATTATTAAAGGGTTTATATGCAAAGAATAACAAAGAAAACCCATATACAATAAAATCTCATAATTTATTAGCTCTTGCAGAAAAATGTGATTTAGAATTAACAGATGAACAAGTTGAGAAATTACAAATAATTACACAATTTAATATAAGTGCAAGATATGATGATTATAAAGAAAGCTTTTATCAAAAATGTACAGATGAATATACTGCCAGACAAGTAAAAAATATAGAGGAGGTATATGTATGGCTAAAAAATATGTTAATAGTGAAATAATGAAATCTATACAACAATATATAGAGAAGATAAGCAAGTATTATAAAATAGATGCTATTATATTATTTGGCTCATATGCAAAAGGCACTGAAAACGAAGATAGTGATATAGATATAGCTATAATTTCAAGTGACTTTAATGATATTATTGAGGATGGGGCAAAATTAATTGGCTTAACTTGGAAGATAGATACAAGAATTGAACCACATCCAATAACAGCAGAGGATTATAGAAAAGTTTCAAATCCATTTGTAAAAGAAGTCAGAGATACTGGAATAAAGGTTGCATAGTTTGTTTTTGATATATAACGGGCAACCAAGCAAACGAAAAACAAACTTTTACGTCTTTCTATTGAGACTGTAAGGTTTTGCTTTTTTAAATAGTGCTACTAGGAAATAGTATGTTGCAGTGAATATTGTAATGAAAAGTTAAAATTTTTTTTTTGGAAAACATTTTACTATATATAGAGAGGTGTTAAAAAATGGATTATACATTTAGAGATGTTGGGTTTGAATTAACAAATTTTGATCAGAACGAGTTGATTTTATTAAGAAAGCAAATGTCAAGTTTTCTAAAACAAGCCAGGAAAAATGCAAAGCTAGATAAGTGTTTTTATTGTGGAAAAAATAATCCACAAATATGTAACTCTCATTCTGTTCCTGAATTTTTATTAAAAAATATAGCAATAGATGGCGAGTTGTTATATACTAATTTGCTGGTAAACATTCCTACAGAAAAGGAAAAAAAAGGATTAAATGAGGCGGGAACATTTAGAATTATTTGTAGAGAATGTGACAGTAAAATTTTTAAAAGCTATGAAAATTCCGAAAATTATTTAACGTTACCTACTCCTAAAATGTTAGCAGAAATTTCATTAAAGAACTATTTACATGTAATAAGTAAAAGATTAATAGAAAATGAACTTTTTAAACAAGCACATACTCTTACAGCTAATCCTTTAATGTTAGATTATATGTCTGAAAAGTTAAAAATAAATCAATTAGATTTATCTGAATATAAAAAAGCTTATGAAAAAGCCAAAAGAATAGCAATTAAAAATTGGGAAAATGAATATTATATAATTTTTTTTAAAAAACTTGATTATGTAGTTCCAATAGCCTATCAAAGCAATATTGCACTGATTTGTGATATTGAAGGAAATATAATTAATGATATTTATAATACAGATGAAAAATATAAAATACAAGATATTCAGTTATGTATTTTTCCATTGAAAGATTCTAGCGTAATATTATTATTTATGGATAACAATAATAAAAGATATAGAAAATTTAATAAACAGTTTAAAAGGTTAGAAGATGAGGAAAAATTAGAACTTTTAAATTATATTATATTTAAGTATTCTGAAGATGTATTTTTTAGTAAAAAGATAGAAGAAACTATGATATCATCTGAAAAATTAAAAAGAGTAATAAGAAGCACCGCTGATATTACTTGTAGTACATACAATCTACTAGGGGAAAAAATCAATTATGATAAAGCGGTAAGAGAAGAATTTAATTTAAACAATAAAAAAGATATTCCTAATTTTCTTTCTAAAAAATTTGCTTTATAATATTTATGTTAAAAGGTGCACTTGTTAATAATCTTAGGAAAATAAAAGTGCAATTTATTAGTTTATTAAAAAATATATAACAAGATATAATAAAAATTAAGTTTGATAATATAAGGTTACAGAGTTTGTTTTTGATATAGAATGGGCAACCAAGCAAACAAAAAACAAACTTTTACGTCTTTCTGTTGAGACTGTAAGGGTTTATTTTTTTACATAAGAAGACAGTAATTTATGTAAAAGAATTACTATCGGAATGAAACTATATAATGAAATCATTATTGTTAAATTATTTGTTTTATGATAAAATAAATAAGCATACAATTTATGTGTTGGAACATATCCACGAATTATATTATAGACCCAATTTTATATTGGTTATTGTATGTAAAAAATTAAGAGAGCAATTGTGCTCTCTTATGATGTTAATTAGAAGGAGAAATTAAATGTGGAATAGTTATTTCTTTCAAATACAGAGCAAGTATAGCATGAGAGTGAGTTTTAAAAGTCCATTAGTTATACGATTAGATGGAAAAGATGTTACAAAAAATAAAAAATATGATTTGCTGAACAATTATGAAGGAAATTTTAGAAATACTTTAGAGAAAACAGCTGAATTTTTTACTAGAAAATATAAATGTTTAGCAATATTGGGCTCAGATGAAATAAGTTTTATTTTTACAGATCCACTAGTGGTAATAAGTGATTTAGATAAAGAAAAGTGGAATACATCAAATGAAATAATATCAGTATTTTCACAGTACTTTTTTGATTATTTTAACGAACATAATAAGCAATCTAAAGTGTTTTGGCATGGCAAGTGCTTTTCTATAAGAAATGAAAAAATAAATTCATATATAAAATTCAGGTCAAGCATAATAAAAAATGTAATGACAACATATTTTTTATCAAAGTATAATATAAAAATGGGAAAAGAAAAACAAGAAAAAAGAGAAATTGAATGCAAAAAATTACAAGGCTATGAGGTACTAGAAGACATACAAAATGGTGTTTTATATTTAGAGGGAGATAGAATTGATATAATTGAATTTTATAAAGGAAATATAAAGAAAGTAAAAAGCACAGAACATAAAAGCAGTGATTTGTATATAGATTTAACTAATTTTTAAATTGTAAAAGCTAAGTGGTTATAAAATACTACTTAGCTTTTTAAGTATTTCGCCCAAAATCCCCCGTCCCTAATGGGCGAAAAGGTGAATGAGCGAGAAAATTATGGATTAGTTTCTATTAGCAGCAGCCGTTATTTCCGCCACAGCAACAACATAATACTATTAATATAATGAAGATCCATATACAGTTATTTCCTCCGAAACAACCACATCCGCAATTGTTTCCACAACATCTACTATTATCTGGCATACAATTCACCCCCTTATATAAGTAAGTCTTTTGCTAATTTAATGTCTAGCAGCAAGAAGATCTGTTACATCCGCAACCACAACCACAGCAGAAAAGCAATAAGAATAAAATTATGAACCAAAGAAGTTCGCTATTGCAACCGCAATTTCCCATTATAATTACCTCCTTTAAAAAGATAATGATTTCTAAATCTTTCGTATGGTATATATTATTCAAACTGAAAATATGTGTGACAAAGATGAAAAAAAATAAGTAATTTGACTTCTCTGTAAAAATATGTTAAAATATAAATATTGTAGGTGATAATTATGATGGAAGAAGGAAAAAAAGAAATTTTTGAAAAGGCAAAAGCTGCTTTAATAAAATTAGGAATATATAGTGATGATAAAGAAAGAGGAGATAAATCTAAAATTAGTGGCGTGGAGTTAGATTATTCACTAGACTTTGCTATTATTGGAATGCAGAATGTATTTAGAAAAGCTGCTATATATCCAGGTTCTATTCCAGATGAAAATATTAGAATAGCATGTAGAAAAAATAAATATTATTTAAGTCATACGGCTGATTTTGAAGATATAAATGAATTCAAAAATAGAATTTCTGAATCATTTCCAGTATTTGAAAAATATGGAATTATAGACAGAAACGAACTTACATTCGGAATGATGGAAGAAGTTTATAAATATCAAACAGAAAGAAATTATAGATATGGTCAAGAAGCTTTTAATAAAGGTATAAGAACATTACAATTAGTCCCTGTAGAATTAGAGTCTTTTTTAAATGGAGTATGGAGGCAACATGCTTCTGAATATGTTATAGCCAAGTCTATATTAGATGAGCTTGAAATTGATGTTAAAGAGGAAGATGTAAAAAAACTATGGGAAGAAAGAAATTGGGAATTGTTTAAAAGAAATAACCCTGATCCAATTAGTATAGATGCAAGATAACAACGAATATTATAAATGGAGTGGAATTATAAACTACCACTCTATTTTTTATGAAAAATATCAAAGAAAATAATCAAAAAGTCTATACAAAAAAATAGAATTAATGATATAATCTACAATGAAAATAGACGAATGAAAAAGAGTTATGAGATTACAAAATAATTGCAATTAAACTGTGCTTGAAACAGTGATTATGGTTTTGAGCCAATTTTGTGTCTAGAAGGAGAAATGTAACAAACAATGGGAAAAATAGTTTTATTAGATGACTCAACAATAAATAAAATAGCTGCTGGTGAAGTTATTGAAAGACCTGCATCTGTTGTAAAAGAGGTAATGGAAAACTCGATTGATGCTGGAGCAACTGCAATAACTGTAGAAATTAGAAATGGTGGAATTTCGTATATTAGGGTAACTGATAATGGAAAGGGAATAATGCAAGATGACTTAGAAATTGCCTTTGAAAGACATGCAACTAGTAAGCTAAGAAGTGCAGAAGATTTAGATGATATTAAGTCTATGGGATTTAGAGGCGAGGCTTTGGCAAGTATTGCGTCAATTGCGAAGGTTACATTAGATTCTAAAACGGCTGATAGCTATACTGGATATGAAGTTGTTGTTGAAGGTGGAAAAATATTAAGCAAAGAAGAAGCAGGGTGTGCAAATGGTACAAGCATTACAATAGAGAATTTATTTTATAATACACCAGTAAGATATAAGTTCTTGAAAAAAGATTTTACGGAGTCAGGTTATATTGAAGATGTTGTGACAAGAATTGCACTTGTTCATCCGGAGATTGCAGTGAAGTTAATTAACACAGGTAAAACAGTTATACAAACATCTGGTAATGGTGAAATTAAGCCTGTAATTTACAATATTTATGGAAAAGAAATTGCAGATAACCTGATAGATATAGACTATACATATGATGACATAATTGTTAAAGGTGTTATTGGAAAGCCAGTAATTTCAAGGTCTAATAGAAGTAATCAATTATTTTTTGTAAATAATAGATTTGTTAAGGACAAGGCTTTATCTGGTGCTGCAGAGCAAGCTTTTAAAGGATTTGTTACAATTGGAAAGCATGGATTTTTAGTATTAAATATTGATATGGATCCTAGAAAAGTTGATGTGAATGTTCACCCTGCTAAATTAGAAGTTAGATTCCAAGAAGAAACAAAAATATTTAAGGCTATATATCATGCAATTAGAGAAGGATTATTAAAAGGAGACTTAGTTGCAGATACAGAAAGTATAGATAAAATCGATGAAGAAAAAACGAGATATAGCACAGAAAATATAAATTTAAATCCTAAAATTGAGAATACCGGAAGTTCAATATTTAGAGATATGGCTGAAAAGAGTGCTTTTAATAATTCTTCTACACAAGATTTCAAACAACCAAATACATTTGCAAATGATATGAAGCCAATAACCTCATCTGAAGATACTTTTACCACACCAAGCACAACATGGCAAAAAAATGATGAGAGCGCTGATGAGAAAGAAAAGAAAAGCGAGCAGACATTTGAAGATGTTATGGCAAAACTGAATAAAATGCAAAATGTAATATCTGCCGTAAAAGAAGATGTTACAACGACTGATGAAGTGGCAACAAGTGATAATAGTAATAGCTTTCAAACTAGTGCTACTGAACTTCCTAAAATTGAGAACCAAACATCTCAAAGCTATAATGTAAATGATACGAACTTTATGGAAATGTATGAAAAAACATTTGGAATATCTGCGAAAAAAGAGGACAAAGAAGAAGAGACACTAGATGTGTCTCAAGAATTTAAACCGATAACCGCAGAAAATAATGTATCTGTATTTGAAGGTGAGTCTAGCTATGCTACGAAACCGGTATACAAATATATAGGAATTGCTTTTAATACATACATAATTATAGAAATGAAATCAGATTTATACATAATCGATCAACATGCAGCACATGAGCGAATTATGTATGAAAAGATAAGACAAAATTACTATAATAATGACACGAAAGATTCTCAATTAATGTTATTGCCAGATATTATAACATTAACACATAAAGAAATGGGAATATATAGAGATAACAAAGAATTGTTCCAGAGGGCAGGCTTCCTGGTGGAGGAGTTCGGAGAGAATACGGTCAAATTAAGCGGAGTTCCAGACGTATTGTTAGATTTAGAAACAAAGGAATTATTCTTAGAGACATTAGATGAGATAAATACAGTTGCAAGAACAGCAAAACAAGAAATTGAAGAAAAGTTTATTTCAACAGTTGCATGTAAGGCTGCAGTGAAGGCTCATATGGTATTGGAGAGACAAGAAGTAATACAATTATTAGATAGACTATTACAATTACCAAACCCATTTACATGTCCGCATGGAAGACCAACAGCAATAAAGATGACTAGAAATGACATTGAAAAGAAATTTTCGAGAAGATAAAAGAGAGGAAGAGAAAGATGAGTAATTTATTTATATTATTATTTATATTAGTAGCAAATATCGTAGCTATGCTTTTAATATACCATTCGTTTAGTAAGAATATTGAAAAAACAAAAAGGTTATTATATACCATGATTTCTATGGGAATAATTTATATAACTGTATTAGTAATATACTTTTTTAGTTCTATAGGAATTGATAAAGAAATTGCGACACAAGCAAAGCAAACTATTGTATTTACATTTGTTCCAGTAAATTCGATAATATTAATTCCATATTTATTAAGATCATTTAATAAAAGAAAAAATAAAGAAATAACAGGCGATCAATTGAACAAAAGAGCAGTTACAATGGTGATAATAGCAGTGGTCCTTATTGTTAGTGAATTTTTCTATTTTAGAAATATAGAAAAGGGAATAGGAAGGATAATAGAACAACAAGAAGCTACAAATAATACAGCTAATATTGCTGTAGAAAATCAAATATCTAATAGTGAAATTGTAGAAAACACTATTTCAAACTTAGAAAATCTAATTACAAATGACACTGTTGAGGAAAATACAACTACAAAATAAAATATTTACAAGGATGAAAAGTTATGCAAAAAGTTATTGTTATTTGTGGACCTACTGCGAGTGGGAAGACGGCTCTTTCAATTGAACTTGCTAAAAGAATTGGAGGAGAAGTCGTATCTGCGGATTCTATGCAGATATATGATGAAATGAGTATAGGAACTGCTAAGCCAGACGCAGAGGAGATGCAAGGAATTAAGCACTATCTAGTTGGAAATATTGCACCAACTAGAAGATATAGTGTATCTGATTATAAGAATGATGCTATTAAAGCACTGGAAGAAATAATTGAAAAAAATAAAACTCCGATAGTAGTTGGAGGAACTGGATTATATGTTAATTCTTTAATATATGGAATCGATTATCCGGAAGTTGAAACTGATTTAGAATATAGAAAAGGACTCGAGAAAGTTGCAGAAGAAAAGGGACAAGAATATTTATACGAAGAAGCAAAAAAAATTGACCCAGAAGCGACAAAGAATATCAGCGTAAATGATAGAAAAAGAATAATCAGAATATTGGAAATATATAAAGAAACAGGGAAAACAAAGACTCAGCTAGAAATTGAATCTAGAAAAAATGGAGTTCCATATGATTATAGAGTGTTTGCTATAAATATGCCTAGAGAAATTTTATATGATAGAATTAATAGAAGAGTAGATATAATGATTGAAAAAGGGCTAATAGAAGAAGTTAAGCAACTGTATAAAAAATATGGAGATGAACTTCGTACATCTGTACAGGGGATAGGTTACAAAGAAGTAATTGATTATTTGAATGGAATATATTCTAAAGAAGAAATGATAGAAAAAATAAAGATGGAAACACGTAGATATGCTAAGAGGCAATTAACATGGTTTAGAAAAATACCAAATATAATTTGGCTTGATGGATTAGGAAACGTTCAAGATAATGTTAATTTTATTTTAAAAAAAGTTGAAAACTAAAGCGGTTTTTTTAACTATGTTGGTGCTTCTAAGGAGGATTGGATAATATAGTGGAGAAAAAAATTAGAAAAAGAAGAGTATTTGCTGTAACTTTAATATTCGCATTAGTATTTATATATGCGGTGTATTGGGTTGCAAAGCTTGTTCAAAATCCTACAAATACTTTCATGGTTACAAATGGAAAAATATCACAAGAAGAAAGTGATACTGGATACATTATAAGAGAGGAAACTGTTGTAAAGGGTCAGAATTATAAAAATGGAATGGTAAAAATAAAAAATGAGGGCGAAAAAGTTGCAAAAGGAGATTCTGTTTTTAGATACTATTCATCAGGAGAAGAAGAATTAAAAAATAAGATTGCAGAATTAGATGTAGAAATACAGTCGTTGATGCAGAATGAGAAGAGCAGTTTCCCAAGTGATGTAAAATTATTGGAGAGCCAGATTGAAAAAGAACTCGATTCTATTTATGGAGTAAATAATGTTCAAAAGATTCAAGAGTATAAGAAAAATATAAATTCGTATATAACCAAAAAGGCTAAGATATCTAGCCCATCAAACTCACATTTAAAGGAGTTACTAAGCCAAAGGGAAGAATATGAAAATAGACTCACATCTGATTCTGAAAATGTGGATGCACCTGAAAGTGGAATTGTTTCTTATAGAGTCGATGGATTAGAAAATGTTTTAACAACCGGTGATTTTACAAAATTTAATAAGAAATTTTTACAGGATTTAAAATTAAAAACAGGCCAAACTGTTGCAAATAGTGAAGAAGTTGGAAAGATAATAAATAATTACCGATGTTATATTATTTTTAATTCAAACACAAGTGAAGCAAAAAGTTCGAAGGTGGGAGATACAATTAAAATCAGAATACAAAATTCTGATACTATAAAAGCTAGTGTGGAAAATATTATAGATGAAGATGATGAGTCTAGAACAATTACTGTAAAGATTACTGATGATGTTGAAAAACTAATTGCATACAGGAAGATATCTTTTGATATAATTTGGTGGGACGCAGAAGGCTTTAGAATTCCAAATGAAGCAATAAAAGAAGAGAATGGATTATCATATGTTGTAAGAAATAGAAATGGCTACTACAATAAGATGCTAGTGAAAATATTGAAACAAAATGCCGAATATTGTATAGTTAGACAGTATAAAACAGAGGAATTAGAAGACCTTGGATTTACTAGTTCACAAATATATAGTATGAAAAACATAGCATTATATGATGAAATTGTATTAAATCCGACTGATGAACAAATGTTACAATAGTGTTACAAAATATTAAATTAAAATTACAATCTTTAAAATACTATTGACAATAACGCTAAAAAGATAGATACTATAGCTAGTAATTTTTACAAAGGACGATGAAATTTTAGGAGGTTTATAATGTCAGGAGCTATAATGAATAAAATCTGGGGAGCATTTGGAATGGATGCAAATGAAGAAGAGGAAGAAGATTACGTAGAAAATAACGAAGAAGTTGAAGAAGAAGAGGAAAATAATAAAGAAAATAAATTATGGGGAAGACGTAACAACAAAGTTGTAGCAATGCCTCAACCTCAACAAGTGAAGATGGTTATATCACAACCAACAACATTTGACCAAGCAGAAGATATATGTGATTTACTAAAAGAAAAACAATCTGTAATAGTAAATCTTGAATATGTAAATAAAGATGTTGCAAGAAGAATAATTGACGTAGTAAGCGGAGCTGTTCATGCTTTAGATGGACACATTCAAAAAGTATCTAATTCTATATTCTTAATTGCACCATACAATTACGAAATAACAAATGAGATGGCAAGAGAAGAGATAAAAAATAAATTATCTGTTTCTTGGTTAAAAAATGCAGGCAATAATTAGACTAAATGTAATTGGGAGGGAGCAAAAATGATTACACCTTTAGAAATTGAAAACAAGAAATTTTCAAAACAAATGATGAATGGATATAGTGTAGAAGAAGTTGATGATTTCTTGGATGAATTAACAGCATGCTACGAAAAATTATACAAAGAGAGTAACGAAAATCAAGATAAAATAACAGAATTAAATGGAAAACTTGAACATTATAAACAAATAGAAGGCACATTAAACAATACACTTATAATGGCTCAATCTACAGCTGAAGATATAAAAAATGTTGCAAAACAACAAGCTGACCAAATAATAAAAGATGCTGAATCTGATGCAAAACAATCATTAGCTTCATTAGAACAACAAATATTATTAAAGAAAAAAGATTTTGAAGATTTACAAAAACAATTTGACGTATACAAAGCAAAAATGGAGTCTTTATTAATATCGCAATTAGAATTAATAAAAGACATAAACAAAGAACAAGATAACTAAAACAAGACATAAAAAACAAAAGCAAAAGGTTTGGAAAATTTCCGGATTTTTTGCTTTACTTTTTATTAAAAATGTTACAGCACTATTAAATGTATGTTACAATTGCATTATAAATATTGACATCTATGAAAAATTAGATAAAATATATGTATAAAGTTGCCATTTAATATCTGTTAATATGCAAAATAATGCTGTTGGAGGACATATACATGAGAGTGATAAGTGGAAGTGCTAGAGGCACAGTATTACATTCTATTGAAGACATAAGCACAAGACCAACACTAGACAGGGTTAAAGAGTCGCTTTTTAATATAATTCAAAATAATATAGAAGATACTACTGTATTAGATTTATTTGCTGGAAGTGGAGCAATTGGAATAGAATTTCTTAGTAGAAGAGCAAAGCAGGTTTATTTTTGTGATAAATCGAGTAAGGCTGTTGCTATGATTGAGAAAAATCTAGAAAAAACAAAACTGAAAGAAAAGGCGATAGTATATAACAAAGATTATATAGATTGCATTAATACAGTTAAAAATATCAAATTTGATATTATATTTTTAGATCCACCATACAAGGAAGAATTTGCGCTTGATGCTATAGAAAAAATAAGCAATTTACAATTATTAAAAGATGATGGAATAATTATAATTGAAACAGATGAACCAGAAAGAGATATAAATAGAATAAACAATATGAATATTAATTACAAAATATACGATTTAAGAAAGTATGGAAGAGTATCATTAATATTTCTTAAATGAAAGGGGAAAACATGGAGATATTTACCTTGTTAGAAACAATTGAAGATATGCTAGAAAATAGTAAGGAAGTGCCTTTTACCCACAAAGCTATTATAGACAAAGAAGAAGTGCTAGACATAATAAAAGAAATTAGATTAAAATTACCAGAGGAATTGAAACAAGCAAAGGTAATTAAAGAAGAACATGACAGAATAATAAGCAAAGCCAATGAAGAAGCTAGTGAAATAGTAAAAGAGGCCGAAAACAGAATAATTTCGATGATAGATGAACATGAAATTACTAGAAAAGCATATGAACAAAAAAATAAGATAATTGAAAACGCTAACGATATGGCTAGAGAAATTTCTAATGGAACAAAAGCATATGCTGATAACATTTTGGCTGGCGTACAAGTTACACTAGAAGATGCTTTAAAAGTAATAGAAAATAATAGAAAAGAAGTAAAATAGTGCGATTTGACCAATATAAATTCCAAAGTTTATATTGGTTAATTTTGTATTGAAGAAAATTTGTTTGGCAAATGCTAAAAAAATATGGAAATTTAATAATTAATATGATAGAATAACTAAGTAAAAAAAATACTTTAAGAAAAGTAGGCAAAGGGAGGACCATATGGCAAAGAGAGGAAGAAAAAAGAAGAAGCAACAAGTTAATATAAATGTAGTTGTGGCTGTAATGATAATAGCAAGCATATTATTAGCGGTTTTAATATATACAAATTCGGGATTTATAGGAGAACACTTGAGTCCATTTTTAGGTGGAATAATGGGATATATAAAATATTTCTTGCCAGTCGGAGTTTTTATATTGGCAATATATATTGCGTACCAAGGAGAAACTTCGTGGTCTAAAAAAATAGCCCAGTTTTCGGCATTATTGTTGTGCATAGCAGTAATTTTTAATGTTTACGAAATATATCAAGGAAATGTTGTAACAGAAAATAGAAGCATGGAAAATGTTATGAAACAATTCTTTGAACTTGGCACTAATGGTGCTGGAGGAGGTGCTATTGGAGCTATTGTTACAATTCCACTTATAAATCTGTTTGAAAAAGTAGGAACTATAATAATTGCATCAGGCGGAATAATTGCACTTACTGTATCTATGTTTGGAATAGATTTAGTAAATAGAATATCAGATTTTATAGATGGCTCAGAAGAGAGAAAGAATGCTAAAAAAGTAAAACAACAGCAATATGCAAAAGCAGAACCAGAAAACGATGAAGACAAAATAATTGGAATAGATGAAAGAAAAGAAACTAAAAAAGAGAGAAAATTAAGGGAAAGGCTAGAAAAAGAAAAGGCTGCCTTAGATGTTGAACAACTCCAAATAAATTTGAATGGTAAGGATATTGGAAAATCTTCTAAATTATTTGATGTTGAAAAAGAAATAAAAGATGATAAAAAGGTAAGAACAGAAAAATCAGAAGAAAGAAAACAATCACCAGAATTTATAGAAGATCCATTATTTAAGAAACAAGAAGAACAGAAGGAAGATAAGACAAAAGAAGTTTTACAATTAGAACATACGCTTACTGTTGAGGATGAAAACTATGAATTCCCACCACTAAATCTATTAAGTGAAGGAACATCAAAAGGCTTAAAGGGTGGAAAAAGAGCACTAGCAGATACTGCTTCGAAATTACAAAAAACACTATATAGTTTCGGCGTTTCTGCAAAAGTGGAAAATGTTTCGGTCGGACCTGCTATAACAAGATATGAATTAAAACCTGCAGAGGGTGTTCGTGTAAGTAAAATTGCAAATCTTGCAGATGATATTGCTTTAAATTTGGCTGCTAAATCAATAAGAATTGAAGCACCAATCCCAGGAAAACAAGCTGTTGGTATAGAAGTTCCAAATGAAGAAAGTGAAGTTGTACACATAAGAGATATTTTACAAACAGATGAATTTAAAGAACACAAGTCGAAACTCGCATTTGCTCTTGGAAAAGATGTTTCTGGTGATGCAATTGTAACAGATATTGCAAAAATGCCACACGTTTTAATTGCTGGTGCAACTGGTTCTGGAAAGAGTGTATGTATAAATACTCTAATTGCAAGCATAATATATAAGGCAAAACCAAGTGAAGCAAAGCTTGTTATGATTGACCCTAAAATAGTTGAATTATCTGTATATAATGGAATTCCACATCTATTAATTCCGGTAGTAACAGATCCTAAAAAGGCTGCAGGAGCATTGGCATGGGCTGTTCAAGAAATGGAGAACAGATACACAATGTTTGCATCAAAAGGAGTAAGAGACTTAAAAGGCTATAACGAAGTGATAGAAAAAGAAGATAATTTTGGAAAACTACCACACATAGTTATAATCGTAGACGAGTTGGCAGACTTGATGATGGTTGCAAAAGGTGATGTTGAAGATGCAATTTGTAGATTGGCACAAAAAGCAAGAGCCGCTGGAATGCACTTAGTAATTGCTACACAGCGTCCATCTGTTGATGTTGTAACAGGTTTAATTAAGGCAAATATTCCATCAAGAATTGCATTTGCGGTATCTTCTCAAGTAGACTCGAGAACAATTCTAGACCAAGTTGGTGCAGAAAAATTGCTTGGAAAAGGAGATATGTTATTCTTCCCAACAGGAGCTCCAAAGCCAGTAAGAATTCAAGGAGCATTCATATCTGATAAAGAGGTTGAAAAACTTGTAAATTTCGTAAAGGCAAATGGAGAAACAACATATAGAGATGATATTACAGAATACATAGAAAAGGCTAATACAACAGATAAAGAAATTGACGAAGGAGCCTTAGACGATGATGAGACAGACCCGCTTTTAAATGATGCGATAGAGACTGTAATAGAAACAGGACAAGCGTCAACATCGTATATTCAAAGAAAATTTAAGGTTGGATATGCAAGAGCTGGTAGAATAATAGACCAAATGGAAGAAAGAGGTATTATTTCAGGCTACCAAGGAAGTAAGCCAAGAGAAGTTCTTATGACGAAAGAGAGATGGGCCGAATTAAACTCATAATAGGAGAAACAAATGAAACTATTTTCAAAATTAAACTCCAATGAATATAATAACCAATTGGAAAAAATATTGGAAAATAAGACATTCGATGAGAGTGTAAAAAATTTATTATTAAGTATGTTATATAAAATTGAGAATGGATATGCGGATTATTCTATAGTAAAATTTAATGCACTTCCAAAAGCAGATTTTATGGAGAAAATATTAAATATAATAGATAAACAATGTTTCGAAATAAAACTAGTAACACCAGAAACAGAAGAGAGTAAGCCTCTAGAACACGATAACGTGGTTTGCCAAATAGATGCAGATAGAGGCTCTATTTTGGTATATGCAAATGAGGAGGCTATTCTATATTCTTTAATTCAGATGAATTTGTTACAAGAAGAGTGTGACAAAAATCAATCGGAAACAACCGGAAATAAGTATTATAGAGATGCAATAAATAAGTTTTTACTTAAAGCAAAAAGTATTAATGGAAGTGAGGTTATACGCGATTTTGATGGTTGGTCTTGGAACAATAATATGAAAAAGCAGAATGAGTTTGAATATAATTTAATATTCCAAAATATGATGCTTTTAAACTTGAGATTAGATGATAATTTTAAAGAAAAAATCTATGAACAAAATTTCCAAAGTCCTAACTTATTTTTTCAACGACTGTATACTATAATTTTGTCTATTATTGCAAAAAAAGACGAACAAATCAAAAATGAAATTACAGCAAGACTAAACGAGTTAATAAGATTATTGCTTTTAATGGAAGATAAAGTGAATTTTCTAAATAAGATTACAGAAGAAAAAAAATTGATTTCATACAAAATTAGAGAGATAGATGAGACTCTAAATGATAAAGAAAAATTGAAGAAAGAGTATATTAGCAGAAACTCTAAACTTCCAAATAAAGATAAGATATTTAGCGTAAGTTTTTTGTGTGACATACTCAAAAATGAGAGAAAAGCAGAAGTTGAAAAATTAAAAAATATGAATGATTACTTGGACCCTAGAAATTTTTCTAAACAAAAAACAAACATGGAAAATGAATGCTCATTGTTAAAAAATGTATTAGAATTGGCTGAAAATGCAGATTTTAGGGAACAAGCAATAATAGAATTTCAAAAAGAATTCTTAAAACATTATCAACAAAAATTAGAAGAAAATCTGGAAAATAAAGATTTTCTAGAAAAAGTGCTGTATGAATTTAGATATTACTGTATGATTCCAATTGCAAAAAATGAAGTAATCGGAAAAGAGCCGGAGCTACAAGAACCAATTGAAAAAGTAATGAATATTATAATAGATAATTGTATAGATAAAGAAATAATAACTAATTTTTCTAATAGTGCAAGCATATGCTATGCAATTTTGAAATATGTATTTATAACAAAGATAATAGATTTAAGGGAAATACAAATAAAGATAAATAAGATAAAAGAAATACAGTATGTAAATGAAGTACAAAGCCAAATTGCAGTTAGTATATATGATGAAAAAGAAGCAGAAAGTATATATAGTGAGACTGTGTATAATTTAAAATCACTAAACGTAAAACTAAACAAAAAAATTCCGTTATTTTTGAAATAATAGAAGGTTTGGATGAAAATATCCAAAACATGAAGGGAGAAAAACGAATGAATATAACTTTTTTAGGAGCAACAAAAATGGTTACAGGCTCTAACTTTTTGGTGGAAGGAGCTGGCAAGAGATTTTTAGTTGATTGTGGAATGTACCAGGGAAAAGCAACAGATGAAATGGAGAATGAAGCACCATTTTTGTATAATCCAGCTGACATAGATTTCATGCTTTTAACACATGCACATATAGACCACTCTGGTCGTATTCCCAAATTATATAATGAAGGTTTTAGAGGGCCAGTGTATGCTACAAAAGCAACATGTGAGCTATGTTCGATAATGCTACCAGATAGTGGACACATTCAAGAACAAGAAAATGAGTGGAAGAATAATAAGAGAAAAAGAAAAGGATTAAAACAACAGCCACCACTTTACACTGCAGAAGAGGCTACAAAATGTTTGGAAATATTTAAACCAATAAAATATGATGAAATTATTGATATTGATGAACATATTCATGTTAGATTTAACGATGCTGGGCATATGCTTGGGTCTGCAATAATTGAAGTTTGGGTAGATGAAGACGGAAAGACTACAAAAACAGTATTTTCTGGAGATTTAGGAAATAACGATATTCCACTACTTTCAGAACCAACCATGATAGAAGATGCAGATTATTTAGTAATGGAATCTACATATGGAGATAGATTGCATGTTGGAACACATGACAAGGCAAAAGTGTTTCTAGATATTGTATCAGAGACACTTGACAATGGAGGAACAGTTGTAATTCCCTCATTTGCTGTTGGAAGAACTCAAGAAATTTTATATGAATTAAACATAATAAAAGAAGAGAGAAGTAAAGATGAAGCTTTCCAAAAAGAGTATGAGACATTGATGAGAGCACCTGTTTATGTTGATAGTCCGCTTGCAATATCTGCAACAGAAGTATTCAAAAATAATGAGGATTTATTTGATGATGAAACAAAAGCTATTATGGAAAGAGGAGACAATCCACTGGAATTTCCTGGGCTAAAATTTACAAGAACAGCAGATGAATCTAAGGCATTAAATGAGAGTGATGAACCATCAATAATAATTTCTGCCAGTGGTATGTGTGAAGTTGGAAGAATAAAACATCACTTAAAACACAATATTTGGAATCCAAACAGCACAATATTATTTGTTGGATATCAAGCACCAGGAACACTTGGAAGAAGCATAGTAGATGGAGCAAAAAAAGTTAAAATATTCGGAGAAGAGTTTAGCGTAAAAGCTAGAATAGAATATATCGAAGGATATTCTGGTCACGCTGACCAAGAATGGTTACTAAATTTCGTATATTCATTCATAAAAAAGCCAAAACACATATTCCTAGTTCATGGTGAACCTAATGGACAACTGGTTCTAAAAAATAAAATTGTAGATACAACACAGATTCCAGTCACGATACCTGGATATGGAGAAAAATATACGCTAGATGACAATCTAACAGTAGAAAAGAAGTACAAAGATCCAATAGATAAACGTTATTTAAGATTAGAAGTATTAGACAGAATAGAGACCTTGCAAGAAGAAATCGAAGATATGAAAAATATCATCAAAGAAGACCTTCTATCAAAAGAAAGAAGCGATGATGATGTAAAAAGAGTTAATGAAAAGGTTAAAGAGTTGGAGCAGAAAATTGTTGATATTATAGAGAACAGTTAAAGGAGAAAACCAATGAGTAATAAATTTTTTAATGATGCGGTTATTGGAAACAAAAATGTAAGAGCAACCTTTAGTAGCACAGGAGAGCTACTAAGGGCTTACTATCCGAGTGTGGATTTTAAGCAATTTGTGGACTTTTTCCATGTGGGAATGAAGGTAAATGATTCTGCAATTATTTATTTTCATCAAGACATAAATAACAGATACAACCAGTATTACACAGAGAATACGAATATATTAAATACTGAAATTGAAAATACATATTTTAATTTAAAAATAAGACAGACTGACTTTGCTCTTGTTAAGGAGAATATAATTGCAAAGAGATACACGATAGTAAATGGCAATAAGCTTGACCTAGATTTAAGCTTTTTGGTACGCTCAAAATTATATTCAAATGATAATAATATGGTGTCTGGCAAAGTAATAGATAATGGTTTAATTCAATACAATCATGATTTTTCTTTCGGAATATTTGCGAATAAAGACATATCAGGACACAGAATTAATGATGTAGAGAGTTGTTTTAGAGAAGCTGTACTAACAGACAAGGATTATATAGGAATGTCTAATGATTCTGCTATAAGCTATAATCTTGGAACTTTGAAATCTGGAGACCAGATAGATTTTACATTGTATATATATATTGAGGATAATTGCAATATAAAAAACATGGAAGAACTCGAAGAAAGAATAGAAAATTATAAGAGAATAGATGTAAACAAAGAATATAGTCAGGCAAAAAAATATTGGACAAACTATTTGGACAAACATGATGGATTGAATTTGAAAGAAGATAGCAATAAACTTGTGAATGACAAAGTGAAAGATATCTATAAGCGTACAATATTGTTGTTTCCTTTGTTGCAAAATGAGGAATCAGGTGGAATATCTGCGACTGTTGAAATAGATGAGAACAGAGAAAAGAGTGGAAGATATTCGTATTGTTGGCCAAGAGATGCCGTGTTTATTGCTAAGGCATTTGACTATTTGAATATGAAAAAAGAAACAGACAAGTTCTATGAAAATTTCTGCAAGAAAACTCAAAGCAAGAATGGAATGTGGGAGCAAAGATTTTATACAGATGGCACATTAGCACCTTGTTGGGGATATCAAATTGATGAGACAGCAAGTGTAATTTATGGTGTTTATGAACATTATCAAAACACTAAAGAATTGAAATTTTTACAAAGTAATATGAAAATGTGTGAAAATGCATTACATTTCTTATTCAAATATTTAGAAAATGTTTTTGATGAAAAAGAAGAAAAAGACTTGGTAAAAAAAGAGATAGAAGAGCATGTAATAAAAGAAGGAAGACAAAAAGATCAAATCTACAAGCATGTAAGTTATGATTTGTGGGAGATGAATGAAGGAGTTCATTTGTATTCACTAGCAAGCATTTATGCCGCATTTAATGCTATGATTGGTATTTATGAGGAGATAAAGCCTAAATACGAAAATAATAGATTGAAACTTGAAAAAATAGCAAAAGACATACAGAAAATAAAAGATGAAATAGAAAATATAAGAAAGTATGTTGAAAATAATTTGTATGATGAAAATACAAAGGTATTACGTAGAAATACAGAAGATAATAGAATGGATATTAGTATAATGGGCGCTGTTTATCCATTCGAATTGTTTGGAACTGATGAGAAAAAAGTTTTAAATACTGTTGAAAAGATAAATATGACATTACGTACATATACAGGAGGATATTTAAGATTTGAACAAGATAGTTACATGGGTGGAAAATATCCATGGCCAGTTACAACATTGTGGATGGCAATGTATTATTTAAAGGCAGGCAACAAAGAAAGGGCTCAAGAATGTTTCAATTTTGTTGTAAATAGTACATCTTCATTAGGATTTATATCAGAACAAGTTGATAATAGTTCAATGAAGCCAAGTTGGGTAATTGGTCTGGGCTGGTCTCATGCAATGTTTATAATAACATTAGCAGAATTATTGAAATAATAATAAAAAAATGTTAAAATAAATATGAAAGTGTAAAATAGTATAACACAAGAAAGGAATATGAAAACTATGGCAAAGAAAAAACATGAGGCAGGAAAAATATTTGTAAAAGTAATGGCAGCACTTCTAGCTTTATTAATGGTATTGGCAGTGTCTGCAACACTTATATTTTACCTAATGCAATAATAAAATTTGACGTTGATTAAATTCTAGAAATAGAGTTTAACAACGTCTAAATGTTTTATAATGATGGACTTATTTTTCACGAAGAAAGGACAGCAAAAAATGAAGGAAAATTTCATAACAAGTATAGTATCAACATGGAGCAATAGTATATTTGAATATTTTAAGCTATTACAAGAATATCCGATTAAACTAGTATCATTAATTTTGGATTTAGCAATAGTCATATTTATTGTAGTAAAAATGTTTCAAATAGCGAAAGGTTCAAGAGCATTGCAATTAATAAAGGGAATAATTTTGTTCATTCTTATAACATGGCTTAGTGGAATACTTAATTTAACAATAGTACACTCCGTTTTGACGGCATTTTTGCCTTCTGGAGTAATCGCGCTTGTTGTAATATTCCAACCAGAAATAAGAAGAGGATTAGAACAAATTGGAACAAACAAGTTTACAAATTTATTTGGAATGGATAAAAGTATAGAAACTAAAACGAGAGAAGACATCTACAAGATTGTAATTGCAGTAGAAGAGCTTGCAAAAACAAAAACAGGAGCTTTAATCGTAATTCAAAGAGATATCAGCTTGAGTGACATTATATCAACTGGTATAGAGATGAATTCTGAAATATCTCCACAATTATTGGTAAATATATTCGTTCCAAAGACTCCGTTACATGATGGCGCAGTTGTAATTAATAATAACAGAATTGCTGCAGCCGCATGTATATTACCACTTGCAAACAACACAGATATTTCAAAAGAACTAGGAACAAGACACAGAGCAGCAGTAGGAATTTCTAAAGAATATGATGCAATAGCAATAGTAGTATCAGAAGAATCTGGCAAAATATCTATTGCAAAAGATGGAACTCTAATTGTGGATGTTAAAGAAGAGGCTTTGAAAAAAATATTAATAAAAAATATCATAACAAATAGATTAGACGATAAAGAAAAGAACAAATTAGCAAGATTGAAGAATATTCAAGAGTTAAAGAAAAAAGATAAAGAAGAGAGCAAAGAGAATACAGAGAATAAGGAAGCAGACAAATAATATGAGAAATATAAGACTTACCATAGAATATGATGGAAAATGCTATAATGGATGGCAGAAACAACCGGATAAACTAAACATTCAGGGTGAAATAGAAAGAGCAATATTTAATATAACAAAAGAGGAAGTGGACCTTATAGGCTCGGGGAGAACCGATGCTGGGGTTCATGCATTAGGTCAAATTGCAAACTTCAAAACAAATTCTAATATGCCAATAGAAAAGATGGCAATAGCAATAAATTCTCAATTAAAAAATAGCATTATAATAAAAAAGGCAGAAGAAGTCGATGAAAGATTCCATAGCAGATATAATGCAAAGCAAAAAACATACAGATATATTATAAATAATTCCGAATATGGAACAGCAATATATAGAAATTTACAATACTGTTTTCCGATAAAATTAGATGAAGAAAAGATGAAAGAAGCGGCAAAATATTTTGAAGGAGAACACGATTTCAAGGCATTTAAATCTAGCGGAACCAGTGGAAAAAATAGTGTAAGAACAATATACAAGGCAGAAGTAAGAAAAGAAGAAGATAACATAATAATAGAGTTAACTGGAAATGGATTTTTGTACAACATGGTAAGAATAATTTCAGGAACATTATTGGATGTTGGCCTTGGAAAAATTAAACCAGAAGAAATACCAGAAATAATAGAATCAAAAGATAGACAAAGAGCGGGAAGAACACTTCCTGCACACGGATTGTATTTAGTACAGGTTGTATATAATTAAATTTGTAACGAATAATAGTAAGAACCCATATTATATATAAAACATAAACTTAGAGAGGAATGTGATATAATATGGATTTATTACTATTATTTTTTGCTATACCACTTGCTGTTATTATATTATCTATTGTCCTACAGAAAATACTTAAGTGTCCATGGCTTGTAGCGGCAACTTTTTTTGCAATATTTTTAATAGTTACATTTGCGGTAGGAGACATTAGATTACTAATATTTACGGTGGTATACACAATAATTTCATATATTACGGCTTTAATATTTAGAGCAGTATGCAACCTTATGTGTAATGGAATAACATTAAGAAACATAAATGCGCGAAACATTAATACGAATACATTAAATGCAAATCAAGTAATAGACAACGGAGATAACGGTATAGATGAAAATAATAATGGGTGTGGTTGCTCATGTGGCAACTGTTGTAGAGGAAATTGCAGTTATAATTTAAACAGAAATTGCAATGGATATAATTATAGATGTAGAAGATAAGAAGTGTAGTTACAAGTATTTTTAATTTTGTGCTTTTTCAAGAAGGACCTAAAACTTATTTTAAAAACGAGAACGGAAGCTCGCCTTTTGAGGAGTTCGATAGGAGCTCCGACCAAGAGCGACGTTTCGAGGCTTTATAAAATAAGTTTTGGTCTTTTAATTAATTGTACAATATTACAAAAATATTACAATACAATTAAACTTAAATTACAACAAAAAAACGTATTGTTTTTACCTCTAATTTGTTGTACAATTATATAAGTAATAATTTTGTCAAAATATTGACTTTTAGGAGGAAAAAAGTATGGCTACAAATCCAATGCAAAAAAAAGCTAGAAATTCATTTATATTAGGAGTATTAATAACTTTTATAATTATGGCGCTAATCGTTGCGTATCTATTTTTGCAAATGAAAAAATTGCAAGATGAGCAGGCAAAGATGACTGCAAACTATGTTAAGGTGTGCGTGTTGAAAAGTGATGTTGTATCTGGTCAAATTTTAACAAGTGATTTAGTAACGACTAAAGATGTTGATAAGAATACAGTTCCATCAAACGGCACTCAGAATATAACAAATCTAACTAATTATTTTCTAGAGGATAAGAGTGGAAACCCTGTAATAACGAATAATGGAAAAACTTATCTTCAAAGAGATGGTAAAAACATTGAATTGCAAACAGAAGATGCAACAGGAGAGTATTACATTGAGGACAATGGAAATAAAGAATATATTGAACTTACGACTCCACCTTTAATTGCAAAAATAGATATGAAAGCAAATACAGTTTTAACATCTTCTATGATTGCAAAATCAGATGAAAAAACAACAGATGGCTTAAGAATACAAGAATATAATATGTTAAGACTTTCAAGTCAAATTGCACCAGAAGATTATATAGACATTAGATTAAGACTTCCTTCTGGATTAGATTATATAGTTGTATCTAAGAAAAAAGTTGAAATACCACAAATAGATGGTGTCGATTCAGCAAATACTATTTGGCTTCAATTAACAGAGGATGAAATTCTTACGATGAGTAATGCAATAGTTGAAAATTATTTAGTTGATGGCTCTGTTCTTTATACAGCTAAATATGTTGAACCAGGAACACAAGAAAAGGCAATACCAACATATGTACCAAGTGCAGAAGTTCAGGAATTGATGATAAATAATGATTCGAATATTTTAGATACAGCTAAAGTTGCATTACTAACAAGATATAATTCAAATACAAGTGTAAGAAACTATATTAATAATGCAAAAAGTTCTGTAGACCCAGATGATGCAACATCAAACATAAGTAGTGGAGTTAAACAAGAAGTGTCAACAGCACAAGAACAAAGACAAGATTACTTAGATGCTTTATCTGGTAATAATTAATAATACATAAAACTTCTAGGAGGAGACAATGGAAAAGATAGGCTTTATAGGTGCATATGATAAAACAGATACAATAATGTATATTGCAAAAATTTTAACAGAAATGGGAAAAAAAGTTTTGATCGTTGATGCAACGATAAGCCAAAAGGCTAAATATGTTATTCCAACAATAGAAAGTAAAAGTGAATATATAACAAATTTTGCAAATATTGATTTTGCTATAGGTTTTAAAAATTATAGTGATATGAAAACATATCTTGGAATGCCACAATCAGCAGTATTTACGTATGATTACATGCTTATAGATATAGATGATGCAAGTTTGATAAATCAATTTGATATATATGATGCAAAAAATAAATATTTCGTTACATCATTTGATTTATATGCTTTGAGGAAAGGCATAGAGGTTTTAAAAACTTTTTCTATGCCAGTAAGCATTACAAAAGTATATTTTTCAAATTTGATGTCACAAGATGAAGATGAGTATTTTAATTATATTGCAAAGGGATGCAGAGTTAAATGGAATACAGGAAAAATATATTTTCCACTTTTAAATTCTGATCTGGATATCATAAAAGAAAATCAGAGATTGGGAAGGATTAGATTTAAAGGATTAAGCAACGAGTATAAAGATTCACTTCTTGCATGGACTCAAGATATATGTGGAGACCAATCAGGAATAAAGAAAGCTTTTAGACAGATAGAAAGAGGAGTATAGGGAGAAGAATATGGCAGTAGTATCTTTTTGGGGAAATAACACAAAAGAAACGGGGCAAACATTATCAGTAGTAGCTCTAGGAACTGAAATGGCAATAGATCACAATAATAAGATCCTTATAGTTTCTACAGGTTTTAGGGAAGAAACTATGCTTGATTGTTTTTGGGAGAAAAGAAAAAACGGTATAGTTCAATCGCAAGGTGGCTTTACTAATGGATTAGAAGGATTAATAAAGGTAATACAAAGTAATAGAACATCATCTAACATAATTAGAGATTATACAAAAGTTGTTTTTAGGGACAGACTAGATATCTTACCAGCTCCAATGACAAGTGACCCAAAGATTTATAATACAATAACTTCGTATTACAAAGATGTATTAAAATTTGCAGATAAAGAATATGATTATGTTTTGGTAGATGTGGATAAGAGAATAAGTGTGAAAGATAAAGCTGCAATATTACAAGCTTCTGATGCTTTGATGGTTACTTTTAAACAGGGAATGGATGATATAGAAGTAGTTAAGAAAATTAGAGAGCAATATCCTGACACCAAAAAAACGAAAGTTATGTTTATGATAGGCAAATATGATTTTGATTCAAAATATAATACTAAAAATATAACTAGACTTTTGAAGGAAACGAGAGAGATAGCAACTGTACCATATAATGTAAGCTTTTACGAGGCTGCTATGGAGGGAAAGGTTGCAGACTTCTTCCTTAATAATAGAACATTAACAGATAATTCAGACGTAAACGCAAAATTTTTGCGAGAATGCAAAAGAGGATGCGATAATATTTTATCAAAACTAGAAGAACTAAAAATGAGGATGTAAACCTAACGAAAGGAGAAAAATATGGTTGGGAATCTAATACTGATAGTAGTTGTTTTAGGAGTAGCCTTTGCAATAGTTCGTAGGTTTATTACCAAAAGACAAAACGAAGAATCAGACGAAAAAATGCAAGTTGATGATAGAACATATACATTAGAGATGATGATAAGCTTCGTAAAAAGAAGATTGGATGAAATTACTAAAATCAACTTATATGATATTGGTCTTTCTGAAGAAGAGTTAAAAAGAAGAAAGAATAAAAAGTACGAATTGAAAAAGGCTTTAAAAGGCTGTACATATGGTGACGTAAACGACAAAAAATACATTAAGGAATTGATTTACGATATGTTGTACAATGAGTATGGGGTAAATGAAACGAATGTATCGAAGGCTATACCTTTTGATGTACCATCACTTTTAACAGCTCAAGATAAATTCGATATTATATTATATATGTATAAATCAGAATTTGGTTATGAAGCTTTTGCTGAAATTATGAAAAAATATAACCTTGATGATTTAAAATATATAGAGGGTGAGTCAAAACCTTCATATGTTATAACACCTGAAGAAATTGATGATATTTATGAAAAAGAAAATTTTGCATTAACATTCCAAGATAAATTGAATGTTGTTGTACAAAGAATATATCAACAATATAAGGGATACAGCAGTATAGATGAAATAAGAGATATGAATATAGATGGTATCTCTGGAGGTGTATCTGGTTTGCCAGAAAGCTTCTTAAGCCAGGTTGCTCAAACTGAAGGAGATTATTTAAGCCAAATTGCTGATCATAAAGTACCACGTGCTTGTGATAGTATTTGGATAATGTTCCATGGTAAATCTATACGTTTAGCATTCCTTTCATTTGGAACAGAAGCAGAACTTAAGAGAGTTTGCCAGAATATATACAAATTTAACAATCCAGGACAGTTGTCAGATACAAATGGTTACAAGATTAATGAAATGAAAGATGGTTCTCGTGTCGTTGTTGTTAGACCAAGTATGTCTGAAACATGGGCATTCTTCGTAAGAAAGTTCGATGTTAAGCGTGCAACACTAGAACAAATAGTAAAATTTCCTGGAAAAGAAGATACAATCGATTTATTAAAATACTTAGTAAAAGGAGCAAGAATTATTTCTCTTACTGGTGAGCAGGGGTGTGGTAAAACAACAATGCTTATGGCCATGATAGAAAACATATACGAAACAATGAACCTTCGTATTACAGAAACTGCATTCGAGCTTCACTTAAGAAAAATATATCCAACAAGAAACATATTATCAATGCGTGAAACAGAGACAATTTCTGGACAGGCCTGCTTGGATGTTCAGAAAAAGACCGATGGTTCTGTTAACATCATCGGTGAGGTTGCAACGGACCCCGTTGCATCTTGGATGATCCAATCTGCACAGGTTGCTTCTAAATTTACATTATTTACTCACCACGCTAAAACATTCCCAGACTTGGTAACAGCACTTCGTAACTCAATGCTTAGAGCTGGTGTGTTCAAAGATGAGAGAACAGCAGAGGAACAGGTCGTTTCAGTATTGAACTTCGATATTCACTTAGTAAAAGACTTTAGAGGTAGAAGATATATCGAAAGAATAACAGAATGTATTCCAGTAGAAGAAAAGAACGAGTATACATTTGATTACAGAAAAGAGAAGACACTTGAAGGAAAACTAGACAAATTTATGGATAATGCAACAAATTTCTTCACGAAAACAACAAATAGAGAATTATATAAATATAGAAATGTGCTAGAATATCATGATGGAACTTATGTATTAACCAATCCAATAAGTGATAAAAACATTAAAGAAATGTTAAACAATATGGATGATAGAGATGCAGAAGAATTCAAAAAATTTGTTAAGAGAAATTATGGAATTGATGCACATAGAGACTCAGACGATATAGAAGAAGAAACTAAATAAATATCATTAAAGGAGGTGCAAAACCAACAGAATGAATAGCAAATTAATATTATATTTGATGGCTGGCATAGGTGTACTCTTTATGGCGATTGTTGTTGCATATGTTGTCTTAAGCAAAAAGCTAAAATCGTCTGACACAATGCAAATAAAACAGTTAAGAGAAGGTACAAAAGAAAAGACTTTCTCATCTGAAATACTTTTTCAAAAATTGTATACCATATACATACGTAATCCTTTTACCAAAAGATATTTGTTTAAGATAAGAAGAAGACTGGAAATTATAAATATCGATGATGAGTATCTAACAAGAAAACAAACATCAACAATATTAACAAAAGCGCTTGCAGCAATTATTCCAATTACTCTAATAATAATTCTTATAACCAAGAGTAATACTCTATTAATGTCTATTTTATTGTTATTTGAATTGTTTATGATAGATACATTAGTAGATGGAATGGTTGATAAAATAGATAATAAACTGCTTATTCAACAGGTAGATTTCTTTGCAGAAATAAGACATGCATACCATGAATTTAATATGGTTGAGGAGGCTATTTACCAAGTAGCACAAGGTGATAGTGCTCCGGAAATGTCTAGACAAGCAGAGAAAATATATGAGATACTTATTTCTAATGACCCGGAGAGTGAGTTGGAAAAATACTATGATGTTGCACCAAACAGTTACTTAAAAGAGTTTGCTGGTATTTCTTATTTAACAAAGGAATTTGGTGATAGAACGGTTGATAAAACATCATTGTATTTGAAAAACTTAAACAATATAAGCCAGGAAATGCAACTTGAAATACTGAAGAGAGACAAGCTTGATTATGTATTCCAAAGTTTGTCGGTAATTGCAATATTACCATTACTATGCTTAGAGCCAATTAAGAGCTGGGCTGTATCGGAGTTCAATTTTACAAAGTCATTTTATTATGGGAAAAATGGAATGATTGTCCAGCTATTGTTAGTTATATTAACATTTGTATGTTATATATTAACTAGAAAGCTTAAAGACAATGGCTCTACAACGATAAATTCGAAGCCAGAACATCCTTGGGAGGAAAAAGTATATAACATTCCGTTTATAAAGAAAATTGTAGATATGTTTATTCCTAAAGATGGAACAAAAGAAAGAAGAAAGCTGAAAAATTTAATAAAAGATTCAGCATCAAAAGATAAGATTGAATGGATATATGTAAAAAGATTGTTATTAACAGTTGTAACATTCTTTGCATCACTTGTTATTTTCATGCAATTGCACAAAATACAAATAAATTACATTTATACAGAACCTACATCAACATATAACATAGTTGGTGAAATGTCTGGTAAGGATTTAAAGAAAGCCGAGGAATTAACAGAAAGCGATAATAAATTCTTAAATCAATTTAAGGGAAAGACAGATACAACACAGCAAGACATTGAAAAGGCAATGAAAAAATCAGCCGACTATAAGAATAGTACAGATGAGGAAATTGCAACTGCAGCAGAAAGAGTTTTAGGAAAACTAAGACAAATAAATAGTGAATACTTAAGCTGGTTTGAAATGGTACTTGCAATGGTATTCGCAATAGTAGGATATAATTTACCAATATGGCTATTGTTCTTCCAGACAAAGATGAGAAAAATGGAAATGGAAAACGAAGTAATGCAGTTCCAAACTATTATACTTATGCTTATGAGAATAGAGAGAGTTAACGTAGAAATGATTTTGGAATGGCTAGAAAGATATTCAAATATATTCAGAGAGCCAATTGCAAAGTGTGTTAACAACTACGAAAGTGGTCCATGGGAAGCACTTGAAGAAATGAAGGATGACGTTAATTATAAAGAATTTATAAGGCTTATAGAGAGTATGCAGGCAGCAGTTGAAAAGATTCCAATTGCAGAAGCTTTTGACGAATTAGATTCAGAAAGAGACTACTACCAAGAAAGAAGAAAAGAATCAAATGCAAGATTAATTCAGAAAAAAGGTATGATAGGAAAAGTAATTGGATTTGCGCCTATGGTTGGATTATTTGTTGGCTATTTGATTGTACCATTAGTATTCATCGGATTGATGAGCATGATGTCATCAATGAATGATATGTCTTCGATGGCAGCTTAGAAAGGCGGTGTGACACTATGGAAAATGCAACAAAAGCGTTAGAGATGGCAGGCAGTGTTCTGATAGGAGTTCTATTACTAGGTTGTATTCTATTTGCTTATTCTCAAATGAGTGAATTAAAAGATACAGAGCACAAGAGTGAGGTTGCAGAACAGGCTAAGGATTTTAATCAGGATTATGAAGCTTATAATAGAAATAATCTATATGGAAGTGATATGTTTTCACTAACGAATATGATAGAAGACTATAATAAGAAAGAAGCTGATGGGAAAGCATATGGAAAAATTGAAATGAAAATAACTTTGAAAACTCAAATAATAAATGCTAGCTTTTTTACAAGTACAACATATGATGGAGATAGTCTAAATCAAAAATATGATTCTTTATCAAGTGAAATAAATAAATTGAATGGCAAAAGTAATTATTTTAATGGAAAAGCAATTTCGTACTGGGCAAACTATGGTACTGGAGCAAGGCTGGAAAGCCAATTGTTACAGGAACTGCGGTAAAGATAAGTATGATAGACTAACAGATGCAAAAAAGAATGATCTTATAGATAAAATTACAAAATATAAAGACTATACGAGTGAACAAAAGGACATGGCAAGGAAGAGTTTTAAATGTGTTTCTGTTGATTATTATGATGATACAGGAAGAATAAAATATATGGAATTTGTGGAAAAATAAAGGTTGGGAGGAGAAAATAGTGGAGAATGCAAGTAGAGCTTTGTTAATAGCTGCTGGTGTATTAGTCGGTGTATTATTACTATCTTTAGCTGTGTATTTATTCACTATTTTCGGAAATTTTGGCTCTGAAATGTCAATAAAAATGAACCAAAAAAATATTTCTGAATTTAATTCACAATTTACTAAATACGAGAGCTATCAAGATGAAAATGGAGATTGGCAGAATCTATGCAGGGCACAAGATGTTGTAACGATTGCAAATTTGGCAAAAGAGAATAATGGGCAATATGACTATACATCAAGTGACGAAGGTACAGGTTATTACTATGTAAGAGTAATTGTAAAGACTGGACATAATACAAGAAATAATTATGAAACAGCTTCTATAGATGATTATACTAATTTTTTAAAACAGTTTTCTGGTAGCATTCAAAATGGAGTTTTTAATGTTACATATTTTAAATGTACAAATATTAAAATAAATGAAAATAGTAAACGAGTATGTAGCATAACTTTTGAACAAATGTAAAATGAATTATGACGAACGAAAAAAATAAAAATAAAATATTGCATATTAAAATCTTAAATGTTATAATTAGGAAGATAGAAATGAAAAAAATAATAATTTGTATAGTATCAATTTTTTTAATAATAATTTGTATTATAGGTTATAGTGTTTATCAAAAAAATGAAAATATTGCACAAATAAGTGTAGACAATAAAACTTATGAAAGCTATTCTAATAAAGAAGTTCTTGGAACCGACATTATATCGCTAATTAATAAAGCGACTGATAGCAATAAAAAAAATGATATAAAAGTCGGAGAAGATGGAAATTATATAGAAAATGATAAAAATTCTATAAGAATAGATGTTAAATTTCAAGATCTAGATAAAGTAATTTCTATGGAAAGAATAAACAGTGTAGGAATAGAAAAATTTTGGAGCAATTATGGTGCTCTAAGTTTCAAATGTACAAAAATTGAATACCATGAAAAAACACACAGGGTAAAATATATGTACTTTGAAGAAATATAAAATTGTTATTATCATTTAAAAAATATATATAAATCTAAGGAGGAAAAAATTTATGGAAAATGCAAGTAAAGCATTAATTATAGCAGGAGCTATACTTTTATCAATTTTAATTATAGGATTAGGTATGTTTATATACCAACAAGCAGCAGGAGCTATGAATGGAGCTAATTTGGACCCACAAAAAGTAAGTGCATACAACTCAGAATTTGAAAATTATGAAGGAACAAAATCTGGAACACAAGTAAGAGCTTTATTAGACGCTGTAAGAGCTCACAATAATGCTAATACAGATGATCCATCATTAAATATCGCTGTAATGACTTCTTCAGCAGCAGCAACAACAGCTGCTCCAACAGCAGTAGTTACTGCATCAGCTGTAAACGATGTAAAGAAAACTATAAATGCTGGAAAAACATATACAGTAGACTTTGGATATGATGCAAATTCTGGATATATAGTTGCAGTTGGAATAGTTGCAAAATAAATAAATTGAAAGGTTATGGTTTATGGAAAACGCAGTAGAAGGTTTAAAATTAGCATTTGCAGTTCTATTATTGACTATGGCATTATCTTTAACTATAGCCTTTTTTTCTAAGGCAAGAACTACTGGCGAAATGGTATTGCAAAGTTCTGACAAAACTGCATATTATGATTACACAAGATACTCGATTCCACAAGATACGTCCGGTAACAGGATTGTTGGATATGAAACAATAATTCCAACATTATATAAATATGATAAGGAAAGATATAAAGTTACGTTTAAGAGTGGAACATATGATTCGGGTACTGGAGATGTAACTATTACAGGTCCTTTATCAATTTATAAAACTTCATCTACTAGAGCAAATTGGAATAAAAACTATACTAATGATTACGATGGAAGGACAACTAATTCTAGTGTATATAATACATTAGATATTTGTTCATTTGATATAATTGAAGAAACTCAAAGAAACGAACCATGGGTTGGTAGTACAGAACAAGTAAAGTTACATTTGGATGCGATTTTTGGTGGAACAAGCTATAAATTACCGCAAAATCCACTAGAATCGATTTCGTATGCGGGTAATCCATTAAGTAAAAGAAACAATAAATTTGTAGAGCAAATTGGTGAATTTACAACTACAAGTAGTGAAGATGACGATGGTACAGAGTCAATTACAGGAAATAAAACAACGAAAAAAAGAATAATTACTTATATTTTAATAAACTAAAGAAGTAGAATATTAAAGTTAGGAAGGAAATGAAAAATGGGAGACAGTTTTGTTACAATAATTGCTATATTTTTAGCAGCAATATTAATGTTTATCTTTCCTTTAATGTCAATTTCGGAAAGAACTGACGACGTATCACAGTTATCAGTGCAAACAGCAACTACAGAGTTTGTAGACAAAGTAAGAACAACAGGAAAACTAACATTAGATGATTATGATAAATATATTCAAACAATAACATCAACAGGTAACTCTTTTGAAGTATCTATGCAAGCTCAAATATTGGATGAAAATCCAGGGGTAAAGACTACTCAAGCTGAGACAACAAAGATTGGTAAAAATGTATATTACAATTTATATACTAGCCAGTTAGAGGATAGATTAAATAGTAATTCTACAAATAATAGAATTACATTCAAAGAGGGAGATAGATTTTCTGTAACTGTAAAAAATACAAACACTACAATTGCTCAAATAATAAGAAATTTCTTGTACAGAATTGCAGGAAATGATACATATCAAATTGCTGCACAACATGCAGGAATAGTTACTGTAAATGGTACAAAATAGTTATTAAAAATATGGCAGCTTAAAGGACTATTTAAAATTGGTTCTAAGCTGCTTTTTTAGTAGAAAGGTAAAGATAATGAAATTACAACACATAATTATAATATTTGTTATAATAGTTGTTCCTATAGCATTAGTATTGTCTATGTATGTAAATGCACAAATAAAAACCATAAACAATCAAACTAGATATGATAATATGCTAATAAACGCAACTTATGACGGTGTAAAGGCATTTCAACTAAATACTGCGAATAATATGTATTCGACTATTTCAAACTCTAAAATAAGAGATATTGAGGCTGGAATAAGTGTATTCTTTAGTTCACTTGCAACTAATATGGGAACCTCCGGATATAGTAAAGAAGAATTGCAACCATATATACCAGCAATAATGGTAAATTTATATGATGGATATTATATATATTCAAACTATTATGATACTGAATATGATGGAAATGGAGATGGAATAAAAGGCGAATACAGATATGGCCTAAAGCCTTTTGTATATTATTCATGTAGATATAAAAAAGGAGCCAATACAGATTTTGTAGTAAACTATACCTTGGACAATACAATTACAGTAATAGGAACAATAGATGGAAAATATGCTGTAAAAACGGGACACCTGCTTACTGGAAACGATGATGTAGCAGACGAAATATTAAATGAAAATCTAATAATATTAAGTGATGATAGTACTCAAAATGTAAATCCACAAGCAGAAAATTTTCAATATACAGTGTATAATAGCCAAAAAATATATAAAGATAATAATGATGCAGCATTTGTAAATGGTCAAAATGATACGGGTGCTTTAGGAAGACAGAGGTATTTTTACTATAGTAGTGAATATAAAAAAGACTATGTTACGAATCCGGAAATGATAGCATATTTAAATCAACATTTAGTAAATTTGAATGGAAAATGGAATTTAGTAAGTGATAATGCAAGAAAATACTACTCGGAATCTCTAGACGATATAACAACAGACTTTAACGGAAATTCTATTAGCTTTACAAATTGGGTAAAAAAATATCTAGGAAACATTACAGCAAAAGATGCTGTTGATTCAGATGGAAACCCAATAAAAACTGTAGATGATGAGACAAATGGTAATTCAACAGTAGGTTTTTCTTCTGATTTGGGAGATACTAAGATATTTGATATAAGTGAAACAAATAATCCATTAGATTCTGGCTCGGCTTTTAATGAGCATAGAAGAAATGTAATAAGAAGAACAGTAGAAACAAATTTAGTTTCTGCAATTGCTACATTTACAGCACATACAGTAATAGGGTATGAATTTGCAATGCCTACACTTTCTGAAGAAGAATGGAACAAAATAGAAAACAATGTGTGTATGCTTACTTTCCTTGAAGGAATACCAATAGGAGCTAAAGTATATAACAACTACTGTGTTGTTTCAAATAATACTAACCAAGAGACTGTAGGGAATGATTCAATCTACATTGTTGATAGTAATGGAGAGTATCACAAACCAGGGTGCTTGAAATTAATAGAAAATTTGAAAAATGGCAGTGTAACTATTAATGGAGCATATGCAAGTAGCGAATTTGAAAGAAAAACAGTATCAATTACGGGAGAAGATTCTAATGCTCATAGCCAATTAATGGGCACAGATGCAGGAAAATATGCTTACTATTATCCAGAAGCATACACACCTTGTTATTATTGCATGGTGTCTGCTTCACAGACGTACTCGACGGATAATATAATAGTTGATAATATAAAAGATGAGAATGGAAACAAAGTGAATATTACAAATTTAGGCGGGACAAATCTAAGAAGAATATATTTGACTGCATTAGCACGTTCAAAATACAATTTGTATGTTACAAATGGATATTTTGGATACTAAAGAAAAAAGTAGAATAAATTTAGAAATACTGAAAGGAACAACATATGAAGCAAGAGATAAAAGAACCAGTTGTAAAAGTAACATTTAAACGTTTACTAGCATATTTTGCGGTGTATAGCTTTTTAGGATTTATAGTAGAAACAATATTTGGAATATTAACAAAAGGAGTACTAGAAAGCAGACAGAGCTGTTTGTTTGGTCCGTTCTGTTGTATATATGGAATTGGTGCGGCTATAATGATACCAGGCCTGAAACCGTTTAAGAAAAGTAACTGGGCAATATTTATTGCTGGAGCAGTGGAAGGTTCGATTATTGAGTATGTAATAAGCTGGATAGGAGAAGTTATATTCCAAATAAAATGGTGGGATTATTCCAATATGCCATTTAACATAAATGGAAGAATAACGTTAACATTTTCGGTATTCTGGGGACTATTGGCTTTATGCTTGGTAAGATTTATAAATCCATACATTGAAATGGGTATAAATAAATTATCAAAGAAATGGTATAATATATTGACTATTGGTTTTACGATTTTTCTTGTATTAGATTTATTAATAACCGCATTTGGATTAAAAGTGTTTTACACAAGATTAATAAAAGAACATAATCTAGAAGTCAAAGATAGCCAAGCGTTAATGGTAAGCGATGAAATAATGGAAAGTAAGATAATAAAGGCAACGTCGAAAACGATTTTCTCCAATGAGAAAGTATTGAAGACATTTCCAAATATAAAATACGAAGATAAAAATGGTAATATAGTTTGGATAAAAGATATATTAACAGACATACAGCCATATTACTTTAAATTTAGTAACAAATTTAGATTAAAGTAAATTATATACTTGAGGGATAAAAATGAGAGAAAATGGGAAGATAAAAAATAAGGGATTTGTTTGCTTGATAAATGATCCGCAAGGATTACATGTAAATGTGGATAAAAATAAACTTGATGCAATGAAAGTGCAGGGAAAGTTTGTGTATAAATTAGCCAATCAACCTGGCGTAATATGGATGGCGGAAGAGGCAAAAGACGAACTTTATTCTGAATTCGAAAGGGTTCAACCAGAGGAAAGAAATTATGCAACATATTATAAAGTAAGTCCTACAACATTTATAATTAGACCAAGAGATGTATTAAAATATAGCAAACAAATACAGTTATCTGCAAAAAATGGAGAATGGGACAAAATAAAGAGAAAAATAACTGAGTATATTAGAGTATCAACAAAAAATGAAAGAGTACAAAATGTTATATGCGAAATAGATAGCAAAAGGGATGTAAGTGATTTACATAGATTATTTGGTACAAATTCAGTACAGGATGTTGTGAAGGGATATGCGAAGTCTTTTAGTGGCGTTTTTTGGAACTATCTTGGAAAAGGTGATCCGTCATTTTTTCAAGTGCCAACACTGATGATTACGGATAAAACAGCTGTTACAGAGCCAAAACTAATTCCAACGGTATCATATTTAAGAAGAAAGAATGGAGTAAATAAATATACTGGGAAAAATTCAATGCAAATTAGCAAATGGGAGTTGTGTGATGCACTTAACCAGAAACTAGATGTGGATTTGCTAGTAGATTTATTAAAAGTAAGAGAAATATTTGCTGATGATAAAGGAATTGTACAAGCAATAGATAGAAAAATTTGTAATTCACCTTTAATGCAAACGGCTATAAAAATTAAGGAACAAGATAGAGATTTAATTCAGATAGCAAGAATAATAGATAAGAAAGAAAAAACTAAAATAAGAAAAGAAATAGCCCAAAATAAGAATTTACAACAAGGATTAAGAAGTGAAAGATTATCACAACAACGAATGGATGATAAATATTTATCTGTATATACCGAAATGCTAGAAGAGAGTAGAATTGGTAGAATGCTGGAGCCTAAAAGAAGAGAAAAATGGTTTTTTAGGAGACAAAAAGCAAAAGCATTGCCAGAGCCAACAATACAAAAAATACAGCCAGCACAGGCGGTACAGACGAAAGAAAAAGTACATCAAGCACCAATTTTAGAGAAAAAGAAAGAAGAGCCAAGATATCCATTTAATTCTCTAGAATGGGCAATACAGGAATTTTTATATTCATATTTATATGAGAATGAAACTGGATATTGTAATGAATATTCTGCTTTAGTAAATTTATGTGGAAAAAATGCACCAGAATATGAACGTGGAGATAAAGTGGCAGAAAGCAATCTTCTAAGTGAGTTGAATAACGATCCACAGTATACAGTATTGAATCAGAATAATGTATTTCGTCATGTAATGACAAAGGCATGGGATCAGAGCAAATTAAAAATAGATACAAGGTTTTATTTAAATCCTAAAAGGGAAAATCTTATTCCACTAGTTAAAGAAATATTAAAAAGAAATGAAGGTAAGCCATTGTACTTAAAATTTGAAACTGAAGATCTAATGGAAAAAAAGTTGCAACAAAGAAAAGGGAGAAGTGAGAAAATAGTTATTTATACTAACAAAGGGGAAAGCGGAAATGCAGGAAGAATTGCGGAAATGATTAGTCAAATAAAACAAGAACAACCTCAATTATTTGTAGATGCACAATATATGAATCCGTTTATGAAATCGTTAGATAATGGCATTGCATATTCAAATAGTTCATATATAAAACAATATACGCGAATAAATGGAAGAAGGTCGGAAGTTTCAAATTCATATAATTCTATTTTGGCTGAGGCTTTAGGAGAGAGTATGAATGCAGCACTACATGAAATAGCCACTTCAGGGAGAAGACCAGGGTTTGAACAACTAGATAAATTTAAACAATTAAGCATATTACTAGAAGAATCACCAAGAGAAATAGTAGAACCCATGAAAAGATATTTAACAATATGCCAAAGAAATAACCCTGTATTAAATATAAAAGGCATAGATGATGAAAAAGATATAGAAAATAGACCACAGAGTATAGAAAGATAAGACTAGTAAATCCCATTATTGATAAAATCAATAGTGGGATTAAATCATAATTATCTTAACAAGTTAAACCATTTAGAGAAAACTAATTTAAAAATTGAAGAAAAATTTAATTTGTTGACTGTTTTATTTGAAACTAGATTTACGGTAAGAATAACACTTCCGTCCATAGAAAATTCTACTTCGCCTATTTTTTGACCGTCTAAAATAGGAGCATTTAAAGTATCAGATAGCTTTATTTCTTGAGTTATATCATTACTGCTACCGTTCAAAGTAAGAATATCTGCATCGTTTTCCAGTATTGCATCAATTGAAGAAATAGTCCCCTTTTTTATCGTTACAGATTTTATTACATCTCCTTTTTTTCCAAAAGAAGTAACAGAATAATTACTAAAGCCATAATCCAATAGCTTTTGAGCATTCGAAAATCTTATTGCAGGGGTTGGAGCTTTTAAGACGACTGCTATTAGAGAAAGATTGTTTCTGGTTGCTGATGCGGATAAATTGTATAAAGCGATAGAAGTAGAACCTGTTTTTAGCCCTGTACAGCCATTATAATTTCTAACTAATTTATTTGTATTTACAAGACTAGATTTACCGTCTCTTAAAGAATCCATCCAAATAGTTGTATATTTTGTAATAGAAGGGTGATTCATTAGTAGCTCTCTAGACATTATTGCGATATCATAGGCAGAGGTTAAGTGACCGTCTTCATCTATTCCATGACAGTTCTTAAATGTTGTATCATTCATTCCTAATTCTTGAGCCTTTTGGTTCATCTTTTTTACAAAGGCATCCTGACTTCCATCAAGATAATCGGCCATTGCAACAACGCAATCATTAGCAGAAACAACACAAATTGCCTTAAGCATTTCTTCAACTGTCAAAGTCTCTCTAACATCAAGCCAAATTTGTGAACCTCCCATTTTAGCTGCATCTTCAGTGCATGGAATATTATCTGTTAATTGAATTCTCCCAGAATCAAGAGCTTCCATAATTAATAAAAGACTCATAATTTTTGTAACACTTGCAGGTCTTAACTTCTCATGCATATTATAATCGTAAATAATAAGTCCGGAACTTTGTTCTATAAGGCATGCTGCTCCGCAATCTAAGGCGAGCGGATTATTTGTAACAGTTGCAGCAGAAGAGTTTAAGCCAGTACTGGTTTCAGCGGTTTCTAACTTTTTAGATTGATTAGACCACACATATGCTGTAGCATCTGAAACAGCAAGTGCAAATGTATTAAAAAGCATAAAATTACAAAGTAAAACAATGCAAGCAATATATATAAATTTATTTTTATGAGACATAAAAAATCCTCCTTGTCATAATATTAGTAAAATAATATTCTTAACCGGAGAAAATATTCGTCTAAACTAACTTTACAATTTTAACGGTAAGAGTAACATCATCCGTTTCAAAATAGAGTTTAATATTATTCGCAGTATTATTTTTAAATTTAAAATCAATAGAACCATATGAAACGGCAGCATCCTTACCATCAGGAACATAAGATACATCTTTTCCGTGCTCATGACGTTCGATAACTTTTAAATCTGGAACATCAAGCACGGCATTATATAGAGTACTACTTACTTGACAATTACCACCACCTAAAGATTGAACCTCTTTACCATTTAAAAACATAGTTGCTTCTTTATAACCTTCTTCGGCTGTTGATGGACCGGTTTTATCACAGAAGGAAAATGTTTCGCCCGTATTTACTGTTGTACCATTTAATTTTTCACATGTAATTCTAATATTAGTTAATCTATTTGGAGTACTGCCAGAAACCTTTGTGAAATACGAAGAGAGTTCTTCTTCTTTCACAGTAGATTTGACTTCAACATTGGAAAGAGCATTTTCAATTCTATTATTAACTTTAGTTAATTCTTCTGTATTGCCAAGAACATTACTATTCTGTGCAAGTCTGGAAGTATTGGTATTACTGTTGTAATTTTGATTTTCTTTTTTGCTAAATAAATTATCTTTAAAAAAGAAAAACAGAATGGCAACAATAATAATAAAAATAATTATATATATAATTGTATAATTTTTACTTTTGAAACTCATAAAATACACCTCGAAATTAGTATGCAAAAAAAAAAGAATATTATTCAAAATTATTAAAAACTAAATTATTACAAAAAGATTAAATTTTTGATAAAATGTTGTAAAATAATGTATGGTGTTATAAAATTAAATGAAAGGAAAAGAAAATAAAGGGAGTTACTAATGAAGATAAGAAAAACTATAAAAAACAAATTAAAAATTTCAATTATTATTGTTATGATGGCAGGCCTATTGTTTGCAAAAACAGTAAGTGCTAAAACTTTCTTAGAAGAAGCAGGCGGAGTATTAATGAAACCGGTATTAAGCTTTACAATGTTTATAGGAGATACAATAGAAAATGCATTAGATGGAAGCTTATATGCCGAAGCAAATAGACCATCTTCTTACAAAGCAATAATGCATGTAGATGCTGATGCTGGTAAGTATAGAGTACCACTGGATTATGAACAATCTATATTAAAAAAAGACAATATTATCGAAATGGACACATTATATCAAAAATTAGATATGAATTTTTTTACAAAAGATGGTATTGATATGCCATGGGGAACAATATATTCACCATATGAAATTTTTTCGAATAAAATTCCATTAATGGATGTAAATTTTTTATCACCTCATGTGTATAAAAGCAAGGATATTATATACGAAGAAGGTGAGCATGTGATTAGAGAGGGGGATGAAGAAATAGATTCATCAGCTGGGGCACTACAAAAAGTAGTAAGTAGTTGGTATGTTACATTGAGAAATATAGCGATAGTTGCACTGTTATCAATACTTTTGTATTTAGGAATAAGAATTGTTATTTCATCAAGCTCAGCTGAAAAGGCAACATATAAACAAACTTTATTTGATTGGCTAATTGCACTAATATTAGTATTTGGAATGCATTATATAATGAGTTTTGCTCTTACAATGACTGAAAACATTTCTGGAATTTTAGATAACGTTACGAATACGCTTATTAAAGTGCCAATACAAGTTGATTCTCAGTTAACAGACTGGGCAAATAATTTTACCGCAGTTACTAACCTGCAAGGATATGTTAGACTAGTAGCGGGAATTGCAAATTCAAGTGGAAATACACTTGTTGCAGTAGAATATGCAATTATCTATCTAATAATGATTGCTTATACGGTAATGTTTACTATAATTTACCTAAAAAGGGTGATTTATATGGCTTTTTTAACCGTAATTGCACCTATAACAGCTGTTACATACCCTTTCAGAAGAAAAAAAGTGGCTGGCGGAAATGCTTTTTCTATATGGCTTAGAGAATATATTGTAAATTTGCTAATACAACCAATCCATTTACTATTGTATACAGTAACAGTTGGTGCAACAATGGATCTTGCGGCGGAACATCCTATATATGCAATTATAGTGCTAGCATGTTTAATACCAGCAGAAAAAATGTTTATTGAAATATTCGGAATGAGGGCTCCACACTATGCTGATACATCAAGTACAATGTCTTCGGAGAAGAGAATGGCAAGAATGACTGCTTATACCGCTGGAAGAGTTGTAGGAGGAATAAGAAGGTTAGGAAACTCGCTATTAAGTGCCCCAGGTACTGTAGCTCTTAGCAATACTTTAAAAGGCAATGGTAATGATAATGTAAGAGTGGAAAGTGGAGACTTTGAAGCAAACGAAACATTAGACGCACCAACAATTACAGCAGCTGGTGGAAGTACAGTTTCTAACTCAGGAAAAAAATCAGGAATACTTGGTAGTACTAATACAGATAATAAAAATACTCAAGAAAACAAAAGAAATAGATTTAATTTATTGCAAAAGATTGATAATGTTTCTATAAATGATACACAGAATGCGAACACAGTTGAAGAAGAAGAAAAAACTGTATCAGGGTCATTAATTAGTATGGCTGCAGGACTAGTAAGTGAATATTCAAAAAATGACATAGAGGATATCCTAGGAGGCAAAGTAACGGGAGCAGAAATAAAAAAACAATCTGATATAAGTCCATCAGAAATACTAGTAAATGGTAATATTAATGTTTCAAATATGAATTTTTCACAAGTTATGAAGAATGTATATCCTGATTATGAAAAAGAAGGAATTACATCAATGAGAGAGTTTAAGGCAGCATATGCAATTGAAAAATCTGGGGCAAGTAGAGAAGAAGCAATTGCCACATATAAAGTAGCACAAGAAACTGGAGACATAAGAGGTAATGCAGAATTAGAAGAAAGCTGGCGAAATGAATTAAGTGAAAGACTTTCTAAAACAAAAGAAATGCAACAATTAATTTCAACGCAAAGCAATAAAATAATTGAAAAATACAAGAATATGGAAAAAACAGAAAATAATAGTGAAAACTATAAAGACTTAACTAGAAAAGTAGAAAGAATAAGTGATGAAATAGCGAAAAATAAAGACAAAGAACTTGAACAGGTAAGAAATATACCAATTAGATATGCTGATAAAGTTATTTCCAAAATAGAGACATATTATGACAATTTAGATTAATAGTACGGAGGGGCTATGAATAAAAAAACGAGAGAAAGTATTATACCTGTTGCCATTACTATTGCCATTATAATCATTATAAGAATAGTTATACAAATATGGAACAATCAAATAAGAAATTCAAAAGATGATTATAAACAATATAATAATATTGAAATTACAGATGGAATACATAGAGAAAATGTCGGAATAGAAGTTGATGATAAAAATAGAAGAGTAATAAAATTTATAGAGTATTGCAACGACCAAAAACCTGAAAAAGCCTATGATTTACTTACAGATGATTGTAAAAATGAGATGTATCCTACTTTACAGGACTTTGTGGATAAATATTATAAAGAAAAGTTTTGCAATAAAATGTTATATACTTTAATGCAATGGAAGGATAATACATACAAAGTAGATTTAAAGAAAAGTGCAATTTATACAGGAAAGATAGCTGACTCTACTATTCAAGATTTTATTACTGTAGTAAATATGGGAATTAATATAAATAGTTATGTAGGAAGATATGACATTAATATTAATACAAATGAAAACAATATAGAAATAACAGCATTATATAAAAATGTATATTTAGATTATGAAGAGTACACATTCTTAATAAAAAATGATAATTATGATTCTATATGTTTGAACGACAAGAATACCGATAAAATATATATGACCGATGAGAATGATCTAAAATATAATGCATACATGAATGAATTGAGACAAACACAATTAAATGTAGATGGAAAGAATAGTTCTAAAATTACAATCAAATTTCCAAAGATATACAATACAGATATAAAAATAAAAAATATTGTGTTTCCAGACATAACAATTGGAGAGAAAAAAATAACAATTATATTAGGAGAATAATATGGGAGAAAAAAATAGTAATGGACAAGACGTTACAAAAAAGACTGTTAAAATACTAATGAAAATCATAGGAACTGTTGTGACTGTTGTAGTGCATTTGTTAGGACCAATTTTAATTGTAATTTTAATACTAACGGTCATATCATCAATAATACATTTAATAACTACGAATGATGGTTCGTACAGTGAAGGAGATACTACAAATGTAGGATATGTAGTATCACAAAAAGTTGGAACTGGTGCAACAGTTTCGAGCATAGAAAAAAAGGAAAATGGTTATGGATATAATTTGGATTTAGATAAAGCTGTTAAAGAGATAAAAGAACAATTAAAGGATGAAGAGATATTAGATAGATATATAAGTAAAGAAAAACAAGACGAATATTTAAAGAATTTTATAAGAGCTGACATAAAAACTAAATATCCAGACTTAAGAAGCAAAGATAAGATAGGAACAGAATTGGGAGATAATGAATTACAGGGAGCTATTCAAATCTTTAGGTCTACTAGTGATGAAAAAAAGAATATGCTCGAATATATTGACAGTGAAACATTTGAAAATTATGTGAAGTCAAACGATAAAAGAGCAATAGATTATTTTACATTGAATGACTATGGAAATTTAGTTATATCAACATGGAGCAGAACAATATCGGATGATGGTACTGAGACATACAATTTAGGGAAAGATATACTTGATTATAGAGATCTTGTAAAAAGATATGATATGCCATTTGATTTTTTGTGGGCACTTACTGTAATGGGTGAAGATGCAGAGTTGGCTAATGAAGTTTCAGAACTCGCAAAAAACACCAAAATAGAAATAACTATATATGAAGATGTTGTAAAGACAACAACGGTAACAAGTAAAACAGATGCCGAGACAGGAGATATAAAAAAAACAACATTAAAATATGAAGAATGTGAAAACCATACATATTTGACATATGCAGATACATGGCTTGCAGAAGTTAAGAACGAATATACGAATACTAAGACAGTTGAAAATAGTACAAGTGTATCAGATGATTTACTAACAACAACTACTAAGACTATCGAAAAGAATAAGTATGTAAAAGGAACTACAAGTATAACGGAGAAAACTGATGAAAACTCTGAAACCGATAATTTTATTACTCTATTAAAAAAACATGAAAATGCAATGAATAGTATATTGTCGGCCAGAGAATGGTTTTATGAGATGTTGGAATCTAGCGATGAAACGGCGGATATGGTTAATAACATCGACTATATGCTTGATATAGTTGATGGGAAAAAAACTGGGAAAAAAATGCTAGAGGAAGAGTTTGAAGAAGCTACAAAACAAAGTTATTTAACAGACGATATAATAGTAGAAACTACAAAATCAAACGACAACATTGTATTAAGAAAGGATCAAATAGAAAAGATTATAACAACTAAGTATCCAAAAGTTGACAACCAAAAAAGAAAAAATTTATTGGGCGCTTTAGATAGTTTTTATAAAATTCAAACAGAATGGCATGTTAATGCAGTGTTTGCCATAGCTGTTACAATCCAAGAATCTAATGCTGGAACAAGTTGGGATTATATAGCATCGTATACGCACAATTGGGTCAGCTATCAAGGAAGCGGTTATATAGATAGAAATGGAACTTCGTGGAAATCATATAGTAGCTTTTCGGAAGCAATAGAAGACTTTGGAAAAAACATCGCCACTAAAGATTGTTATTTTGCAGGGAATAATATAACAGTAAAACAAATTGGAAAGAGTTACAGCTCTGATTCATGGAGTAATAAAGTTATATTAATAATGAAAAACTTATATTCGCAAATAGGAATAAGTTTGGATGATTATATTGAAAAAGGCGAAGAAGATGAAACAAATGGAGATGGAACGAATATAACAGGGACAACACTTTTAGAAATAGCAAAACAGTGCCATGAATATATAGCTAAACATGAGTTTGTTTATGGCTATAATAATAAAATTCCATATCCAAATGGTACAAAACATATAGACTGTAGTGCATATGTTTGTTGGGTTTTATACAAATATGGGTATACGGAATTTGAAGGACTTCAAAAAACGACCGCATGGTTTATGGGAGATGGACCATCTAATATGGGATGGACTATTCTGAAGGCTAAAGAAGCAAAAGCTGGAGATCTCCTAGTAAAATCAGGGCATATGGAAATTTTTGTTGGAGATGGAGTCGGAACATATGGTGCTGGATCAGATAAAGCGATAGCAAGAGAAATAAGCTATCCGGGATGTTCACTGGATACTATTGTTAAAAAGGGAGGATTTACAAGGGCCATAAGAGTAAAGCCACCTAATAAGTAATTGGAGGAAAAATGAAGGATAAAAAAACATTTATTATATGGGGAATTTTAATATCAGTTTGTTTTATCATTATTATTATGCTAATAATACAACAGAAAGTAAATAACAGACAAATGGTGAATGTGCTAACTGAAAATGATCAGTGGGGAGATATAAAAACAAAATATTCAAGAGAAATTGTGCGTAATCAAGCTGTATTTTATACTGTTGAAGATTGCATAAATAATAATGAAGGGGCTTCTTTTATTGCAACAAAGATGTATGCAAGTGAAGAAAATAATATTTGCTCATATGCTGTTGAAGGAGTAAAAAACGATGGAACATATAATACAAAAATATTTTTTAAAGTAGTTTTAGATACTAATAATTTTACTTATGAAGTTACTAAGATGACAAAGTGCAAGAATATTGAGGATATTAACATTGATGAAAAGATAGAAGAAATCGAAGAAAATGGGAATAATAAATACGTGTATAATAGAATTTCAGATAGAGAGGTAATGGAAAAATATATTGTATATTATGAAAACTTGATAAAAAATAATCCTAAAAAAGCATATGAACTTTTGAATGAAGAATACAAAGAAAAACGATTTAATACATATAATAAATTTTCAGAATTTATTAAGAAAAGAAAAGAAACTTTAAATGATATAAAAATTGTAGGAGTAAAAACTTATAAGAATAATGAAATTGAAAAATATATTCTTACTGATCAAAATAATATGAATTATATAATTGAAGAAACATCACCAATGAATTTCAATATTCAATTAGATGACTATACAATATCTAATGAAGAAAATGAAAAGGAATATATATATGCTACAGACTTGGAAAAGGTACAATTAGATGTCGATAAATTTATAAACATTTTGAGTAATTATGACTATGAGAGTGCTTATAGTCTGTTAAGTGAAGAATATAAAATAAACAATTTTGAAACATTAAGTAAATATATTAAATTTTTAGAAAAGAACTTTTACAATAATAGAATATATTCAATTGAGAATATAGAGAAAGACCTGCAGGATTATATTGTAACGGTTAAAGTAAAAGAAAATGACAGAACAGCATCAGAGGAGAAAATAAATAAAATTGTGATAAGTCTTGGGGAGAAAGCAGATTTCACGATGGCTGTTATTGTAGAATAAAAGAGGTACTAAATGAAGATTAGAGAATGTTTAAAAAGAAAACTTATTATATCAATAATTATAGTTATGCTTACAAGTTTTTTTCTAGCGAAAACTGTATGTGCTAAAACATTTTTAGAAACAGCAGGAGGAAAACTCTTGAAACCGGTTTTAAACTTTACAATGTTTATTGGAGACACTGTTGAGAATGCACTACATAATAGCATGTATAGAAATGGAGAAAAGGCGATTGTTACAAGGACTGTTGCATATACAAATGATGTAAAAGCTGCAATGAATACATTAAATAAACTTTCGAGTATTGCAAAGTATTTAATTGATAATAATATTAGTACAGAGTATATTTTACCGGATCTTGTTGACAAATATGGTGGAGATTCCCCCGATAAAGAAGGAACTAAGGAATATGCTAAAAAAATAGGACACTTAATTGATTCTGGATTAGACTGGGTTACTGATAGGAAGATTGAGTTCGATTTAGATCGATATAGTAATATATATACTGATCTTCCTCCAAATACAATTATGAACCTCTATGACCTTTTCTATTTAATATCGTATATCGAGGACCCTGAAAATCCTAATCAATTTGCTCTAAGTGATAAGGTGAAAGCTGGTATAGTAGAACTATTAAAGGAAGGTGCAGATGGGACATATGATCTAACGAAAACTGTAATGGATTTTTTTAGGCTGCTTGATGAACGCCTTGAAAAAAAAGGAGAAGAGGAAGATATAGATCAAGTAATAGAGTTAGAACCAATAACAACAAAATTAGATCTAAATATTCTTACTCCGGATATGATTGACATACCAAACGGTGTAATTTATTCTCCATATGAAATATTTTCAAATAAAATTCCTCTGATGGATGTAAATTTTTTTAGTCCTAATAAATATGTACAAAAAAGAACTTATTTTAATACTGTTAATGCTGATGATAGAAAAGTAGAGATTGTTGAAGAGGAAAAAGAATCGGTTGCTTCTATGTTAAGAGGAATAGTAAGTAAGTGGTATGTTGCATTAAGAAACATAGCAATAGTTGTGCTTCTTTCGATATTATTGTACATAGGTATAAGAATAGTGATATCGTCTAGTGCAGAGGATAAAGCTGCATATAAAAAAATGCTATTGGATTGGCTTGTTGCTTTATGCTTGGTATTCTGCATGCATTACATTATGACATTATCGGTAACTTTGGTAGAGAAAATTTCTGAAATTATGGGAAAAGGAGTAAATACATATTTAAAGATACCAATAAATGTTGACTCGGCCCTTACAGGTAGAGAAACTGATAACTTTACAGTTACAACCAATTTGACAGGTTATATACGATTAGTAGCAGGAATTTGCAACTCGGCAGAAGCGACTTCGAAGGCAGTTGAATATGTTATCTTATATTTAATAATAGTTGCATATACTGTAATGTTTACTATAATATATTTAAAAAGAGTGATATATATGGCCTTTTTAACAGTAATTGCACCAATAACGGCTATAACGTACCCACTAAGAAGACAAAAGGCGAATGGAGGACAAGCTTTTTCTATATGGTTAAAGGAATATTTAACTAACTTAATAATACAGCCACTTCATCTATTAGTATACTCTTTAGTATTAGGCTCTACTATGACTTTGGCTGTTGATCATCCTGTATATGCTGTTGTTGCATTTGCGTGCTTGATACCAGCAGAAAAAATACTATTTGAAATATTAGGATTAAGAACACCTCGATATGCTGATACTGAAAGAACAATGAACACTGAAAAATCAGCTGTAAGATTTGCAGCTCATACTGCAGGGAGGGTTATCAATGGAGCCATAAGAGGAGCTAAAACGATTGGTACAACTATAGCCTTAGGTGTTACTGGAGGT
>ULMY01018780.1_pt1 | contig 46961 bp, 34 predicted proteins | sample 1951781 | NCBI WGS metagenome assembly ULMY01 (sample SAMEA4835563, study PRJEB28245) | human gut metagenome | biome: gut microbiome; material: fecal sample | place: Denmark | collected 2008
TGTTATGCGTCCTGTTGAAGGTACAATTTTAACAGTTATTCGTGAAAGCTCTCAAGCTTTGGCTGATAGTGTTTATCCTGATATGCCTCTTGATGAAGCCTTAGATATTCTTTTAAAAGAAGCTAGAGAATCTTTAAAAAGGACCCCAAATTTATTGCCTGTTTTAAAAGAAGCTGGCGTTGTCGATAGCGGTGGCGCTGGTTTATGCAAAATTATCGAAGGCTTTGATTTAGCTCTTCATAATCAAATCGTTGAAAAAAATATGCCTGATGTTGTTTCTGATTCAGTAGTTGAACCTATTATCGGCAACGTCCAAGCCAGTTTAGAGCATAAAGAATTTGGTTATTGCACAGAATTTATTTTAAAATTACCAGAAGATCCTATAAAAGCAAAGAAGAAAAACTTTGTTCCTTCCCGTTTCTCCGGAGTTTTAAACTCCCATGGTAATTCTATTGTCATGGTTCATGATGATGATTTAATCAAAGTACATATTCATACATTAAATCCTGGAAATATTCTTACCTATGCTCAACAATTTGGTGAATTTGTTAAGATAAAAGTTGAAAATATGTCTGAGCAACACACTCATTTAATTGAAGAAGATGCTAAGGCAAAAGAAGATGAAATAAAAAAACAACCAAAAAAGCCATTTGGCTTAATCTCTGTTGGAGCTGGTAAAGGTATAGTTGATTTATTTAAAGATTTAAATTGCGACTATATAGTCAGCGGTGGTCAGACAATGAATCCTTCTACCGAAGATTTCATCAAAGCCATCAAATCTATCAATGCTGAACAAATATTTATATTACCAAATAACTCCAATATCATCATGGCCGCAACTCAGGCTTGTGATGTCATGAATGAAGAAGTAAAATGCACTGTTATTCCAACTAAAACCATTCCACAAGGTCTTGTATCAGCAATGATGTATAATCCAGAATCTGATTATGATACAAACTATAACGATATGATGGAATCTTTATCCTCCGTCAAATCTGGTCAAGTTACTTTTGCTGTCAAAGATACTTCATTCGAAGGTATGGAAATTCATAAAGATGATTTCATCGGTATCTGCGACAAAAAGATTTTAGCAACAGAAAAAGATAAAATTAAATGCGCTTTAAAACTTATCAATACCATGATTGATGAAGATTCTTCTATCATCACTATCATTACTGGCGAAGATGTTACAGAAGCTGAAAGAGATGCTTTAAAAGAATTAGTTCAAGCCAAAGTTGGTGATATGGTAGATGTCGATGTCAAAGTTGGTCTTCAACCTGTCTATTCTTTCATCATTGGAATCGAATAAAAAATTATATTACTAAGAGGTTATGCCTCTTAGTTTTTTTTGTGCGAATTTTTAAAGAAAATAAAAAAATAAATATTCAAAAAAATAGCTTTAAAAATTTGACAAGCCCATATATCAAAGTTAGACTTCAATTGTACAAAGAATTTTCTGCTTTAGGTCATGATGATGGTTCCTGGTTTATTATTAAAAATGCTGATTGTACTCATACTGGTTTAGAAGAAAGAAGATGTACAAGATACCAAGAAGTCTTAGAAACCAGAACTATCGATGCAAAAGGACATACATACGAAGAATGGATTATCGACAAAGAACCATCTTGTACTGATACTGGTTCTAAACATAAATATTGCTCAGAATGTGGTGATACTATTACTGAAGAGATACCAAAATTAGAACAAAAGAAAAACAATACTGCTATCGTTATAGGTTCTATTAGTGATGGAGTTATTTTACTTTTTATATTAAAAAAGAAACATTAAAAGGCTTATATTAAATAGAAATATTATCTATTTTTATTTGATAAAAAATATAAAAACGTTATTTTGTCACAATAAATATTGCTTTAATCTAATATTTATTAAAAACAAATCATCGTCTATTTCTAAATTATCAAACAAGAATAGGAGGTTAGTTTATATAGATAATTTAGGATAATATTAAAGTCATTTATAAAATTAATACTATTTCAAAATTTATTAATAAAAAGCTTATTTACCATAATAAATATTAGTGTATAATATTTACTAAGGAAAATAAGCTATAATATATAATTTACAAACATTAAAGATTAAATATAAAGAGTATTCAAATTTGAATCAACAAATAAGCTTAGAAGTGAAAAAGGGTAATCTTATAAGAATAAAAAGAGGACTTTTTACAGATAATTTAGAAATAGATAAAAAAGTTATTGCTAATTTATGTTATGGTCCTTCTTACATTTCTTTTGAATATGCATTATCTTATTATGGTTTAATTCCAGAATATGTTTCTACAATAACATCAGCTTGTTTTAATAAAAAGAATAATAAAACATATAATTCTTTTAATTGTATTTTTGATTATAAAAGTATCCCTAGTAAAGCTTTTCCCTTTGGAATCACATTTTTAAAAAACGAAGAAGGAATTAGATATAAAATAGCAACAAAAGAAAAAGCTCTATGTGATACTTTATATGAAAAATATCCTGTAAGATTCATAAAAGATTTAAAAATATTATTATTCGAAGATTTAAGAATATCACCTGATGATTTTATGTCTTTAGATTTTGAATCAATTAAAGAATTTGGACCTTTTTATCATTCAAATACAATAAATACGTTAATTAAATATATAGGAGATATAAATGACAATAATAGAAGAAATAATTAAATCATATAACCCTAAAACTAATGATGAAGCAAAATACGTTTTAAGAGAATTGCTACAACAAATAGTTTTAATCGGATTAAGTAGAAGTGATTTTTTTAAATATGCCAGCTTTTATGGAGGAACTGCTTTAAGAATATTTTATGGATTAAATAGATATTCTGAAGACTTGGATTTTTCTTTAAATAGTAAAGATGAACTATTTTCATTCACCCCATTTATAGAAAAAATAAAAGAAGTAGCTTTATCATATGATTTAAACTTAGAAAATTCCCAAAAAGATAAAAAAATAAAAACTAATATCGAAAGTGCCTTTGCAAAAAGAAATACTTATCAAACTTTTTTAAGTATTAATTTAAATAAAACTATTTTGGGCTTAATTCATAAAGATGAAGTAATTAAAGTAAAATTTAAAATAGATTGTAATCCAGCTTTAGGATTTAATACCGAATCAAAGTGGTTAGATATTCCAGAATTCGCCCCTGTTACTGTTCTTGATTTACCTAGCTTATTTGCTGGAAAAATTCATGCCGTCTTATGTAGAAATTATAAAAATAATGTTAAAGGAAGAGACTATTATGATTTTTTATTCTATATTCAAAGAAATGTTAAACCAAATCTTGAATATTTAAAAAACAAACTCATTGATAGTGGAAAAATAACTCCAAACACTAACTTTAATATTTATTATTTAAAAGAAATATTAAAAGAAAGAATTGAAAATGTAAATTTTATAGATGTAAAAAATGATGCATCTAAATTTTTATTAAAAAAAGAGGATTTATCTTTCTATTCAAAAGATCTCTTTTTTCAAATGATTGATAAATTATAAATATCTATTAATTTTTAATCTATATAAGTGCAATAAAATTTCAATTTAACCTATATTAAATAGGAGAAAAACTATATTTTTGATATAATAAGACCATGAAACAAGAAGATATTTTACTCAAATTAAATGCCTTATATGATACTGATGTTTTAGAACATTTTCCAAAAGAATATCTTTATCTTTATAATACACCTATTGATAAAATCGAAGAAGAGGGAAAAGATATCATTGTTTTTGGTTCAATTAGTGATATTAAATCTATTAGAACTCCTTTATCCATTATTCGTTTTAAAATCAATTACATGAATAAAGTTTTATCTTGTGCTATTTTTAATCAACCTTTTTATATCAATGTTCTTAAAAAATTTAATAAATATTGTCTTGTTTGTCGCTATAAAAAGAAAACTAAATCTTATATTGTCCGCTATGTTATAAAAGAAGATTCACCTTATTTAAGAACTAAAATTAAACCGATATATACTTTACCAAAAGGAGTTTCTCAACCTGATTTTATAAACTTAATCGAAGGAATCTTAATTCAAAAATCACAATATATTACCAATAAACTCCCTAAAAAAATCTGTGATAAATATAAATTTGAAGATCGCTATTTAGCTTTTAAAGATGTTCATTTTCCTTTAAACGAAGATGCTTTAAAAAGAGGACTCCGTGTTTTTAAATATGAAGAAGCCCTCCAATATTCTTTAGCAACTTCAGTTATAAAAAAATATAGAAATTTAATAAAAAAACAAGTGACAACTTTAATTGATATAAATGAAGTTGACACTTTTATAAATAAATTAACCTTCAAATTAACTGGTGATCAACTAAATGCTATTCATGAAATAGTTTTTGATATGAATAAAACTCAAATTATGAATCGTTTATTACAAGGTGATGTTGGAACTGGTAAAACTCTTGTTGCTTTGTGTGCGCTTTATGCTAATTACCTTCGACATGGTCAAGGTGCTTTGCTCGCTCCAACAAAAATATTAGCTCAGCAACACTATGAAAACGCCTGCAAATTATTTAAAGATACTCCAATTAAAATTAAGTTTTTAGCTGGAAATCTAAAAACCAAAGAAAAAGATAAAATCAATAAATTATTAGAGTCTGGAGAAATAGATATAATTATCGGAACTCATACATTGATGTCTCAAAATATAAAATATAAAAATTTAACGCTTTCCATAATCGATGAACAACAAAATTTCGGAGTAGAACAAAGAAATGCTCTTATCAATAAAGGAATGAATGCTGATCTTTTGATGATGACTGCAACACCTATTCCACGTACTCTTTCGAAAATTATCAATAATGATATGGATGTTAGTTCATTGAATGAGTTTCCATCAAAAAAAAGAAATGTCAAAACTATGGTTGTTCAGTCTGTTGATAAAATTATCAATAAAGCAATTTTAAGAGCCTTAGAAATAAAAAGACAAGTATTTATAGTAGCTCCAAAAATCATTGAAACAGGAACTGGGAAAAAAATATCCGTTGAAACTATTTTCGCCCAAATGGCAACTGAATATGGCGAAGATAATGTTGCGCTTTTACATGGTAAAATGAAAGAAGAAGAACGCAACAAAATTTACGATGAATTTAAATCTGGAGAAAAACTAATTTTAGTTGCCACTTCCATCATTGAAGTTGGTATCGATATTCCTCATGCTTGTTTAATGGTTATATATTCAGCTTCTACTTTCGGTCTTTCTTCTTTACATCAATTAAGAGGAAGAATTGGTAGAGATGGAGAGTCAGCTTTAGCTCTTCTAGTCTATGACGACGATGATCAAGAAAACTATGAAAGATTAAAATACTTGGCTGATAATGAAGATGGCTATAATATTGCCAAATATGATCTTATTCATCGTGGATCCGGCTCTTTAACTGGAAGCAATCAAAGTGGTGACAGCGACTTAAAAGTAGCTAATTTTGCTAACGATCAAGTCATTTTTGAATATGCTATAAAAGATAGTGTAGAAATATTAGAAAATCTTGATGATGTCGATTATAGAATTTACTATTCCAATGTCTTAAAAAATCTTTCAGATTATAAATTAGATTAATTTTAGTTAATTTAAAAAAATTAATATTTTGAACATTATTATAATTTTATTTTTTTACCTTTTGAAATATACTATTTAAAAAATTTAAAGGAGCAGTTGAGTATGGCCAAAAAAGGACAAAAATTTAAACATTATAGCAAGGATTTAAAATTATTGGTTGTTCAAGAATATCTTTCTCACAAGTATTCTCTTCAATCACTTGCAAGAAAATATAATATTTCTTCTATAGAAACCATTCTCCATTGGGCTCAAGACTATTGCAAAGATGGCGAACTTGCATTTGAAGAAAAAAGAGGAAGAGCTACCAAAGAAAATTCACCTTTTAAAGGTAGACCTAGAATTCGCTTTGTTTCCGAAAATGAAAAAGAAGAATATTTAAAACAAAAAGAAGAATATTATAAAAAAGATTAATCAATCCACAATCGCATTTTAAAAGACTCGCTCAATCGCGAGTTTTTTTGTTTGTTGTTGAAATAAAGAATAGTTATCCACAGATTTTATAAGTTTTCCACAATTGTGGGTATAAAGATAAATTTCGGTGCATATCATAAAAAAAGTGCGATTATATCTATATTTTTTTGGTGTGGAAAACTTTTTTGAGTGTGGAAACGTTTCCACTATTTCCACCACAATTTATCCACAATCCACTTTTCAACAAGTTTTCCACAATTCAAAATGTGGAAAACTCTAAAAACACTAATAATTACTAATTTTTTCCTAAAAGCAATTGTGGAAAATTCGTAAGTTGCTTCTTTCGACAAAAAATTTATGTGGAAAACTCTCTAAAATAAGAATAAAATACAAGAGCATTAATATCGGAGAATTATATGATAAACATAAAAGAAATATGGAACATGACACTGAAGTGTATTGAAGATAAAATTCCGCAAAAAATATATGAAAATTATTTTGATGATGTAAAACTATTATCTTTAGATAAAAATATTGCTACTGTTGTCGTACCAAACGAACTTTCTAAAACTTTATTAGAAGGTCAATATAAACAAAATCTTCAAGATTCCTTGTTAGAAGTAACCGAAACTCTTTATGATTTGAAATTCATTCTCTCTAGTGAACTTGAAGAAAACACTTCTTCTACTTCATCAGAAAATCTTAGTAAAGCTTCTTTTTTTAAGCATTCTAAACTCAATCCTAATTATACATTCGATAATTTTGTTGTTGGAGAAAGCAATGAATCTGCCTATAAAGCCAGTCATTTAATTGCTGATCATCTTGCAACATTAAATCCTTTATTCATCTATTCAGCTTCTGGTTTAGGAAAAACTCATTTGATGCACGCCATTGGAAACTATGTTTTATCAGTGACACCATTAAAAAAAGTTTTATATATTACAGCAGAAGACTTTGTTGATGAATATGTTCGTTTTTCAACTAAAAGAGACAAAAATAACGTTTCAATGAAGGATTTTTTTATCACAGTTGATGTCTTTTTAATCGATGATATTCAATTTTTAGCTGAAAAGACTCAAACTTGCGAAATGTTCTTTCATATATTCAATCTTTTAGTAAGTAATAATAAGCAAATAGTTATCACTTCTGATCGCGATCCAAAAAAATTAGAAGGCCTTGAAGAGCGCTTAGTATCTCGCTTCTCTAGCGGATTAACCGTTTCAATCAAAGTACCTGAAATCGATACTTTAATGAATATTTTAAAACTTAAGATTAAAGCATCCGGTCATGATCTAAATCTATTTCCTGATGATGTCTTATTATATTTAGCTCAAAACAATTCTAAAAATGTCCGCGAACTTGAAGGAGCTTTAAATAGAATAGTCTTCTATAATATGATCAATAAAAATCCTGGTCCTATAACGATGGATTTAGTTCACCAAGCTTTCGATAATGAAGTTGTTAAAGATCACAAAGAAAGTTTAAGTCCGGAAAAAATAATATCTACAACAGCTAGCTACTATAATTTAGCTCCTAGTCAATTGACTAGCAAAGTTAGAATCAATCAAATAACTTTCGCTAGACAAATAGCAATATATCTTTGCCGAGAATTATTGGATATCCCTTTTTCACAAATTGGAAAAATCTTTTCCAGAGACCACTCAACCATTATGTCCAGTGTACAAAAAGTGGAAAACTTGTTGAAAGATGATAATCAAACTATCCATGCTATAAACCAATTAAAAGATCAATTAAAAACTCGATAAAATCTTCATTTTAATGGCTTTAAATGGTAAAATATAGCCAAGGTTATCCACACTATCCACTCTTTCCACGCCCCTTATTACTATTATTATAAAAAAGAAGGAAAATAATAAATATGAAAAAAATAAGCGAATTTTCAAAAAAATTTTATCAAATCGATGAAGCTTCACTTCAATCTTCGCATAATAAATTAAAACTCGTTGCTAATCGATCAGCTTTCTTAAAAATATTAAATTCAGTAATCGATGGTATCCCAGCAAAATCAGCTGATCCTAACTACATGAATTTTTTAATTACAATCAATGATGAAGAAAAAACAATACTTGCCAGCGATGGTGCTATTACAATTATTCATTCTTTAGCCAATGATGAAAATCCAGTTTTAAAATCTTATGAACCTGGAACAATTGAAATTCCTGCTCGTCATTTTGTCAGTATTATCAGCAAATTAGAAGGCGAAGAAGTAATACTTACTCAAATAGAAAATTCCTTTTTAAATATTACTGATAATTATTCTAACTTTAATATAAAATGTAGCCGTGGTGAAGAGTTTCCTCAATTAGATATTCATTTTACCAGCAGTCATACATTTGAAATCGATGGAAATGATTTTTTAAATCTTTATAATTCAACAGCTTTTGCTGTTGCAACCCGTGGTCCTAAAAAACATTTCTACGGTGTTAAAATTGGTGTAAATAATAATATTTTAGAATTTGTTGCTACAGATAGTTATCGTTTAGCTCAAAGAAAAGTCGCAGTAGAAAATAACGAAAAGTTTTATTTTATTGCCCCAGTTAAAGCTTTATCTTTGGTTGCTAAATACTGCGAAGGAAAAAAAGTCCTTATAAGTGAAGATAATAATTTAGCATCATTTAAAGTTGATAATTTAACTGTAATTAGCCGTTTATATGTAGGAGAATTCCCAAATATTGATCGTATTATTCCAGTTTCTACTCCTTTTGTTTTAAATGTCGATAGTAAAATATTTTTAAATGCTTTGGATCGTGTTGCTACAATTTTAGATGCAGGTAAAGGTCAATGTGTCGTCTTGAAATGCAATGAAGATGGAGCTGAACTATTTGCAAGATCTGAACAAGTCGGTAATTCAGCTGATCCTTTAGCTGGAGCAGAATTTGAAGGAAATCAATTTGAAATAAGCTTTAATTATTCCTATGTCACCGATGCTATCAAAGCTTTAAATAGTGAAAAAATTCATCTTTGTTTCGCTAGTGAAGGCACTGCTTTCTTAGTAAAAAATGATGATCCAAATAATATTCAAATAGTTACCCCTTTACGTTCTTCAGCAAGCAATTAAAAAAGAAATATTTTGAGGGCTTTTGGCCCTCTTTTTTTGTTACGTTATTTCAAATATTTCTTATATTATATTAAAGTAAATATATAAATATATACTATATAAACTAACTAATTTATGGTATAATAAAAAAGATTAGCGAGGTGCTTATGAAAGATGTAAAAATTTCAACAGAATTTATTCGTTTAGGCCAACTTGTTAAATTATTGGATTTAGTTGATACAGGTGGTCAAGTAACAGTTTATCTGCTTTCAAATGAGATCCTTGTCAATGGTGTTGACGAAAAACGTCGCGGAAAAAAGCTTTATCCGAATGATGTTGTAACACTTGATGGCGAGGAATATAGAATATGTTCTTAAAACATCTTGGATTAAGAAACTTTCGCTCATATAAAAATTTGAATATTGATATAAATTCTAATCTTAATTTTATTTATGGAGCTAATGGAACGGGAAAGACTGGACTTCTTGAAGCTATAAGCTTTCTTTCCGAAACACGCTCTTTTAAAAAATGTGATGATAAAGAACTTATAAATACCAAAGAAAAGTTTGCTTCAATAGAAGGAACTTATGAAGATGGCGATTATAAGCATGAAATAAATGCATTGATAGAAGAAAAAGGAAAAACTTTTATTCTCGATGATGTGAAGAAAAAAACAACCGCTCAGGTCATAGGAAATCTTCTTACAGTTTCTTATGAACCATCACAAGTTTTCCTTTTTAAAAATGAGCCGAATTTAAGAAGGAGGATGATGAATGAAACTTTGTCTCCAATCGATGCTCAGTATCTTTATTCATTGGGAAGATACAATAAATATTTAAGAGAACGGAATCAAGCTTTGAGCTTAGATTATGATAGAGATGTTATCAGAGTTTTAACGCAAGAATTGATTATGAGTTCTTATCGAATTATGGTCATGCGGAGAAGATTTGTTAAAAGATTGGATATCGAAGTAAATAAAAATTTTAAAAAATTAGACAAATCAGATAAAGAAGTGCATTTATCATATTTAACAAATTATCCTTTTGAGGACAATTTGGAAGATTATATAGAAGCGATGAAAAAAGCTTTTGAAGCGAGAAGAAGCGAAGAAGTGACGAGAAAAACAACTCTTATAGGAATTCATAGAGATGATATAAAAGCTAGCTTAGATGGGCTGGATTTAGCTTCTAGCGGGTCACAAGGCCAAAATAGATTGGTGACAATAGCGATAAAGCTCTCGATAGCTAATTTGATATTAGAAGTGACAAAGAAACCTCCTATATTACTTCTGGATGATATTTTTTCAGATTTAGATATAGATCATATAAATTCTTTGCAAGATGAATTGAAAAATTATCCTGGTCAAATATTTGCAACAGGGTGCAATATCCTTGGTGAAACAAAAGATTGGGATTTACTTAAAATAGTCGATCAGAAAATTGAAAGGAGTAACTGATGATGGAAAAAGAAGAAAAAACTTCAATCGAAGATGAAGAAGAATTTGAACCAGATCAAGAAAAAGAAAATTTTGATGAAGTTCAAGTTAAATATGAAGTACTTTCTGAAGAACAAGAGAGACAACAAGAATTAGCAAAAGCTGATTATAATGCGGATGATATTACGGTTTTGGAAGGTCTTGAACCTGTTAGAATGCGTCCAGGTATGTATATCGGTACAACTTCTGAAAGAGGTCTTCATCATCTTATTCGAGAAATTGTCGATAATGCTGTCGATGAAGCTTTAGCTGGATATTGTAAAAATATCGGTGTTACCATTCATAAGGATAACAGCGTTACTGTTTCTGATGATGGACGTGGTATTCCATGCGGTATAGTTGCTAAAACCGGTAAATCAGCTGTTGAAACGGTTTATACAGTTTTACATGCTGGCGGTAAATTTGAAGGCTCTGATGGCTATAAGGTTTCAGGTGGTCTTCATGGTGTTGGTGCTTCTGTTGTCAACGCTTTATCATTATTTGTTGAAGTCCAAGTTAAAAGAGAAGGAATCATTCATTTGATTCGTTTTGAAAATGGCGGTCATGTTGTTGCTCCAGGTTTAAGAGAGATTGGAACTTGCCCTGAAAATGAAACGGGAACACAAGTAACATTTTTAGCTGATCCAACTATTTTCACACAAACAACAGTTTATAATTATTCAGAAGTCCGCGATTATTTGCGCCAAACAGCATTTTTAAACAAGGGATTATGCATCGATTTATATGATGAAAGAACTCCTGAATTAACTCATGATAGATTCTTATATGCTGGTGGTATTAAAGAGTATGTTGCTTATATGAATGGCGGACAACGTCTTGTAACACCGACAATCTATTATTTTGAAGGAAAAGCTCAAGATATCTTTGTAGAAGCAGCTTTCCAACCTACTGAAGCTCAACTTCCACAAATCCGTTCTTTCTGTAATAACATTAGAACTACAGGCGGCGGTACTCATGAAGAAGGATTCCGTTTAGCTATTGGTCGTGAATTGAATAATTATTTCTATAAAGCAGGCTTAAATAAAGCTAGTGGCGAATCTTTTAAATATGAAGATTTGATCGAAGGTATGACAGTAGTTATCTCTGTCAAACACCCAGATCCGCAATATGAAGGACAAGTTAAAGATAAATTAGGAAACGAAGAAGTAAGACGTGTTGTTTCCTCAGTCATCGGCGAACAATTAAAAGAATATTTAATGGAACATCCTGATGAAGGTAAATTGCTCTATAAACGTGTTGAGAGAGCTTATCGTGGAAGAAAAGCTGCCGAAAGAGCTCGTCAAGCGGCAAGCAAGAAAACATTTACTGGATCGATGCCAGATAAATTAGCTGATTGTATTTCCAAAAATCCAGAAGAGAGAGAATTGTTCATCGTTGAGGGTAATTCCGCTGGTGGTTCAGCTAAAAATGGCCGCGATAGTTATACTCAAGCTATTCTTCCTTTAAGAGGTAAAATATTAAACGTTCAAAAAGCTCAAGCTACTAGAATTGAAAAAAATGCTGAAATAGATAACATGATTCAAGCTATCGGAACAGGTATCAATGATCATTTTGAACTCAGCAAACTTCGCTATCATAAAATTATTATTATGACTGATGCTGATGTCGATGGTTCACATATTAGAATCTTACTTTTAACTTTCTTCTATCGCTTTATGAAACCACTTGTTGAGCAAGGATATATCTATATTGCTCAACCACCACTTTACCAATTGAAATATGCTGGACATGAATATTATTGTTTCCGCGAAGAAGAACTTCCTGTTTTACGTTCAAAGCTTCCAGAAAACGCTAAATATTCTTTGCAACGTTATAAAGGTCTTGGTGAAATGGATGCTTCTCAGCTCGCTGAGACAACTATGGAAAAAGATAAACGTAAATTGCTTCGAGTTACTGTTCAAGATGCTGAAGATGCTGAAACAGCACTTCTTGATCTAATGGGCAATAATGTTGAGCCACGTAAAGAATATATCAGTGCAAATGCACAATTCGCAAAGAACTTAGACTTTTAATGAAGGAGTGAAATATGAGTGAAGAAAAAGATGAAAAATTAGAAGATTTCGACGAAGAAGATTCTAATCAAGACTCCGAACAAATTGAAGATGGCGAAAAGCCTTTAGATCCTAACGAAGTTACGGAAGAAGAAGCTAATAAAATAAAAGGTGACGCCTTAGAAGGTGTTACCGAAGGTATTCAAGGTGGTGTTGAAGATACAGAAATGGGTCCTCAAATTAAAAGCTCCTTCCTTGAATATGCGATGAGCGTTATTGTTGCTCGTGCTTTGCCAGATGCTAGAGATGGTTTTAAACCAGTTCATCGCCGTATCATTTACGGTATGAATGCTATGGGTATGCAACCTGATAAACCGTTTAAAAAGTCAGCGCGTATCGTCGGTGACGTCATGGGTAAATATCACCCTCATGGCGATAGTTCTATCTATGATGCAATGGCTCGTTTAGCTCAAGATTTCGCTATGCGTTATCCTCTTGTTGATGGTCATGGTAACTATGGTAGCCAAGATGGTGATGAACCAGCAGCTATGCGTTATACCGAAGCGAGAATGAGCAAGCTTTCGCTTGAAATGATCCGTGAAATCAATAAAAATACAGTAGATTTTGTCGATACATATGATGGAGATGGAAAAGAACCAGTAGTTTTACCAGCCCGTTTACCAAATCTTTTGATCAACGGCTCTTCAGGCATTGCTGTCGGTATGGCAACAAATATTCCTCCTCACAATTTGACAGAAGTAATTAATGGTGCACAAGCTTTGATAAAAAATCCAGATTTAACACCATTTGAAATGATGAATTATATCAAAGGACCTGATTTCCCAGGTGGTGGTATCATTATGGGAAGATCAGGAATTCGCAAATATTTTGAAACGGGTTCTGGCTCTGTTTGTGTTCGTGGTAAATATCAAATTACAGAGAAAAACGGTCGTACTTCCATTGTCTTTACCGAACTTCCATATATGGTCAATAAAAAAGAATTGGCTAAGAAAATTATGGATTTGGTCAATAATAAGACAATTGAAGGAATTACAGGTATCAACGATTATTCCTCTCATAAAGTTGGAACAAATTTCCAAATCGATCTGAAAAAAGGTGTCAATGCTGAAATTACATTGAATCATCTTTTCAAATATACAAAACTTGAAGACCGTTTTGCAGTTAATATGTTGGCTCTCGATAATGGTATTCCTAAAGTTTTGAATATTAAGCAAGCATTGGAAATCTATATTCGTTTCCAATGCGAGGTTATTGAAAGAAGAACAAAATTCGATTTAGAAAAATCTCGCAACCGCATGCATATTTTAGAAGGCTTGATCAAAGCGGTAAATAATATCGATGAAGTCATCCGTATTATCCGTGAACAAAAGACAGTAGATTTAGCCTCAGCTGCTTTAATTGCTGCTTTTGGATTTAGCGAAGCTCAAGCAAAGGCTATTTTAGAGATGAGAATGTATCGTCTTGTCGGCCTTGAAATTGAGAAATTAGAAAATGAATTAACAGAACTTAAAAAATCCATCGAATGGTTTGAATCGATTCTTGCAAGTCATGATGTCTTACTCCAAGTCTGTTATGATGAACTTGAAGAAATCAAAAAGAAATATGGTGATGAACGCCGTACAGATATCAATGAAAGTGAATTGAGCGGAGAAGATGAAGATCTCATCGAAGATCGTTCAATACTTATCGCTTTGACAAATACTGGCTACATTAAGAGAATGGATCCAAGCGAATTCAAAGTACAAAACCGCGGAGGAATCGGCGTTAAAGGTATGTCGACTAAAGAAGATGATAGCGTTCAAATTTTAACGCGTTCAAAGACTAAGACCGATGTTTTATTCTTTACATCTAATGGTCGTGTATTCCGCTTAAGAGGATACCAAATTCCTGAAGGAAGCCGTCAATCTAAAGGAATACCAATTGTCAATTTATTGCAACTTGGTGATAAAGAAAAAGTATTATCCATCATCTCTGTTGAAGAATATGATGCAGAACATTATTTGTTCTTTGTCACAAGAAAAGGCGTTGTAAAACGTTGTTCAGTTGATAATTTTGAACGCATAAATCGAAATGGTAAAATCGCAATAGAACTCAAAGAAGATGATACTTTAGTAGATGTTAAATATACTGATGGAAATTGCTATATCATTTTAGGATCATCCGAAGGTAAGGTCTGTATGTTCAAAGAAGAAGAAGTTAGATCGATGGGCCGTACAGCTAGTGGTGTCAAAGGTATGAACCTTGAAGAAGGTGGTCATATTGTTGGTGTTGCTACTTCCTTAGAGGGAGAAAATATTCTTTCTGTTTCTGAAAAAGGGTTAGCTAAGATGACAAACTACAAAGAATATCGTTTGACAAAACGTGGTTCTAAGGGTGTTATCACAATGCGTATCACAGAAAGAACTGGTGCATTAATTGCTATCAAGACTGTCAAAGGAGATGAATCATTACTCATTTCTACAGATGGTGGTACCATCATGAAGACAGAGATTAAACAGATTTCTGTTTTAGGACGTAACTCATCTGGTGTTAAATTGATTACTTTAAGAGATGGAGAAGCTATTTCTTCGATGACTCTTGAACCAAATGTTGATAAGGAACTCGAAAAGATTGCTGAAGAAGAACCTGTTCAACCACAAGAAGATATTTCCAAAGCAATCGCCGAAGAATTAAATGTTCAAGGTGATGATGATGATATCTGATAATTTAATTATATTTGTACCAAACATAGTGCGAGCAAAAAACAATTTTGTTCGCACTAGATTAAGTTGTTTTGTAAAAAAACTCATTGAAGCAAATGGATATAAAACAACAAATGATTCTAGTGAAAACTATGATATTATCCATTTTCCTAGTTATTTAGACTATATTGATAACGATTATGTTATAAAAGGAAAAAAGCGAAACAAAAGATTTATTATCAATGGTCTCACCAGTGTTGAAGAATTTGAAAAGATTGAAAATAATACTTTTAGATTAAAAAAAGAAGTTATTGAAGTTTATAATGAAGCTTTTACTGTCATCGTATTTTTTGAAACACAGAAAATAGCTCTTCGACATTTAGGAATTACTTCACCTATTCAAGTTATTAAACCGATAGGTGAAAAATTTAAAGAAGATACTGAGATATTTAAAACATCTTTTGCTTCAGCCTATGGTTTACAAAATTCACAAAAATATGTAATCAATTACGGTCTTTATGATTCTGATGCTTTTGATGATTATGCAAATCTAGCGAGAATTATGCCAGATTTAGAATTTTATTATTTTGGTAAAAAGTTTGATTCGTTTTTGATCAGCAAAAGATATGAAGATACTAAAAGAATACCTAATCTTCATTTTGAAAATCTTCCTCCGATTGAACTTGTCGATGCAATGTTTTATTCGAGCACATTATTTTTAGTTACAACAAATCATAAAATTGATTGCTTATATTTGATGGACTGCATGCTCAATAGAATACCTATTGTCATTAAGAAAAATGTGTTTTTTGAAGAAATGATAGAAAATCACGCAATTGAAGTTGATAATTTTGATGATTTCTATAATAGTGTTCGAAATATTTTGCAAAACAATAAAATTGAAGAAGCCTATGAATATGCAAGTAAAATTACATATGAAACCGAGAAGGGAAAACTTGCTCGGATTTATGAGAAGTATTTAAAGTTATGAAAAGAATAAATCCATATATTTCAAAAGAAAGAATGTCAAAATATATTTTGAATTCTCTGCTTCCAATATTATTTAATGGCATAATTATTGGAATGCTTGTTGGTGTAGTGGTATGGGGGTACAATTTCTGTGCAGAACATATCGTTGAATTTTCTAGCCATATTTATAAAAGTGTCCACGAAAATTTAGTTTTTATGCCACTATTGCTTTTAGGAGTAGGGCTTCTAGCTTGTTTGATGGCTCTGCTTTTAAAATTTATTCCAGAGCTTGCCGGTTCTGGTATTCCTTATACTGAAGGGGTAATGCGTGGGCAGCTGAAGTTTAAAAAAGTGAAGATGTTTTTTGGAACTATAATTTATAGTTTCATAACTTTCTTTGCTGGATTACCTTTAGGAAGTGAAGGTCCTTCTGTTCAATTAGGAGGACTTGTAGGTAATAACGTTAACGCTGTTGAAGAAAAGATACGCTGGAGAAGTAAAGCGTGGAATAGACTTTCTATTACATCGGGTGCTTCTGCTGGTTTAGCTGTTGCTTTCAACGCTCCTTTAACCGGTTTGATTTTCGCTTTGGAAGAAGGACATAAAAAATTCTCACCAACCATTTTATTATCAACTGCTAGTACAGTTATTTTCGCTTTATTAACAAGCAGATTATTAAATTATGTATGCCATATCAAAGATAGTTTTAATTATTTTATCTTTGATTTTGGAAATATAGAAGTATTGCCATATAATAGCCTTTGGCTTTTAATTATTCTCGGTTTAGGAATAGGTATAGTCGCTGCATTATTTTCTTTATTGCTCCATTATATTCGTGTATTCTATGCTAAATTTAAAATAAAACCAATTGTAAAATTACTTATAGCTTTCCTCTCTGTTGGAATCATCGGAGTATTTTTTACCGATGTTTTAGGCGGAGGCAGTTCTCTTATTAAAAAGTTGGTTATGTTTGATGAAAATGGTGCTTTTGTTTTAGGAGCTGGTTCGGTTGCTTTATTGCTTTTATTTAAAGTAGTTCTTATTTCCTTATCTTCATCTTCGGGAACTACCGGTGGTTTATTTATTCCTCTTTTAACTATTGGTGCTCTAGTCGGTGGTTTATTCGGTCACTTATTCATTTCTTTAGGAGTTATGGAAGAGCAATATTATACAATGTTTATTGTCATAGCTATGGCCAGTATGATGGCTGCTGTTGTTAGAGCTCCGCTTACAGGTATAATTCTTGTTTCAGAAATTACTGGACAATTATTAAATGGTTTCTTGCAAACAGCAATAGTTGTTGTCATTGCATATTTTGTTGTTCAACTTTTAAATATAACTCCATTATATGATGAATTACTTGATGGAACATTAGATGTTTTACATAAAGGGAAAACAAAAAAGAGACTTATCATTGAAGAAAAAATTGATGAAGGATCTTTTGTTGTTGGAAGAAGTATTAGAGATATTTTATGGCCAGCTGGAGTATATATTGTCTCTGTTGCTAGAATGAAACGCGATGGTCAGGTTGCTTATTCTAACGATGATAAAGAAGGTGAAAGACTTATTCATGCTGGAGATGTCTATATGATGAAAGCTGATACATATGATATCGATGCAACATTAGATGAATTAAGGGCTTTGACCAGTGTTGAAAAAAGAATTGACGATGATAAAGTTACCATTGTTGATAACGGAGATAAAAAGATTAAAGAATCATTAGAAAAAAATGATTAAATCTAAAAGATTAGTTAAAGATTAAAATGTACCTGGTGAAATGTACACTTAATAAAAGTGTTCTACTCACTGGGTTTTATTATGTGATAAAAAATGAAAGTAACATTTAATTTAGAATAATTAGTTTGAGAAAAAATATGAAAAAATTACTGATGGGAGCAGTAAAGTAAGTAATATTTTTTGTCTGTTTATTTCTTGTTTCTTTTTTCCGACAAAAGAAAAATGATTTTTTTTGGAGGTATATTTATGAATTTTTATGGCAGAGAAGAAGAACAAAAAAGAATAGATTATTTATTATCGAAAGCTGATTTTGCTTCTGGAATTGTTTATGGAAGACATCGTCTTGGTAAAACAGAATTATTGAGACACTGTTTCTATAAATCTAAAAAAACTTTTATTATTTATCAATGTAACCAAGAGAATGAAAGAAGCAATATTGATGATTTAGTCAAGATTATAAAGGATACTTTAGGAATAAAAAATTTATATTTTGAATCATTTATTGATGTCATAGAATTTCTTTTTGAATATGCCCAGGATAAAGAACTATGTTTTGCAATTGATGAATATCCATATGTCAGAAAGATAATTGATGGATTAGATTCTAAATTGCAAAGATTAATTGATAATTTTCAAAATAAGACTAAAATAAAATTTTTCTTACTAGGTAGCAGCATTGCAACAATGGAAAGTATTTTAAGTGAAAGCAATCCGTTATATAGAAGATTTAATCTTTCTATTTTGTTAAAGGAAATGGATTATTATGATTCAGCTAAATTTTATAGTAGCTTTTCAAATGAAGATAAAGTTAAATTTTATGCTGCTTTTGGTGGACTTCCTTTTTATAATAAACAAATTGATTCTAAATTGACAGTAAAAGAAAATATTATCAATTTATTAAGTGGACAATTTTCTCATTTGTTATCTGAAATAACATCTAACATCAAGGAAGAATTGGTAAAAATTAATAATGCATATACAGTTTTTTCAAGTATTGCTGGAGGAGCTTTTCATTATTCGGATATTTTAGCAAAGGCACGGATAAATACAACCAGTTCGCTATATGATACTTTAGAAGTTTTGAGAAAAATGGATCTTATATCATATGTTTGTCCTATTAATGATAAAAATAATAAGAAAAAATTTGGTTATGTATTAACAGATAGTGCGGTGTTTTTTTACTATAAGTTTATTTATCATAATCTCTCTAGTCAAAATATTTTAAATGATGAAATGTTTTATGACAATTATATAGAAGAAGGATTTTTAAATGATTTTGTTCCTAAAGCTTTTGAGAAAATTGCTAAGCAATATTTGATTAGAAAAAATATGGAAGGGCTTATAAAACCATTTATCGAAGATATAGGAACATATTGGTATGATAACCCTAAAGAAAAAAATAATGGTCAATTTGATTTAGTTACTAAATCTAAAGATGGATATATTGTTTATGAAGTTAAATTTACTAATTCGTTAAATTTACTAATTCTAAAATAGATAATAAAATTGTTAAAGAAGAAATATCTCAAATTGCGGAAACTAATTTAAACCCTATCAATTTTGGCTTTGTTTCAAAATCAGGTTTTGATATCAGCAATGATAATAATTATATATTGATATCATTAGATGACATTTATTATTAAAAAAGGTTAAATTTACTCAATATTTAGTTTGCAAGAGTGATATTTTATTAAATGTAAAGGAAACTTTACGTGGCTGTCAAGGAAAAGACATTTCAAAAAAGAGCTTGAGTTAATATAATTGAAACTAGGAGGTGCGAAATATGACACTAGGTGAAAGAATAGCACAGCTAAGAAAAAATAAGAATATGACTCAGGAGGATTTAGCTGAAGAATTATCAGTATCAAGACAAACTATTTCAAGTTGGGAAAATGATGGTTCTTTGCCTTCAACAGATCAATTTGTTAAATTGGCTAAATGTTTTGATGTCAGTCTTGATTATCTTATTTTAAATAAGGAAGAAGAGAAGAATAACAAGGATGAAAATAAGGAGATGAAATTCCATATATTAAATATGGTTATATTCTTCATTATAGGTTTTATGCCTTTGTTGAATATCATCATTTCTTATGCAACTTATCGGGCATGGATCGGGTTACTGGTTTATGTTATTTTTGTTGGAATATCTATTTTTGGATTTTTCCTCAATTCTTATCATTTTAAATATAGTTCTAGCTATACGGATTCAAATAGATTGAGACTAGGAAAAGATTCTATTGTTATGACATTTATCTCCTTTTTATCAATAGGTATCTATCTTCCATTACCAATTATGGATGTTATATATAAGGCGATAGGACATGTTGCTATTTCTGCTACTGTAATTCCAACTTTTTCTAATTATTTAATTGGAGCTTTAATTGGTGTTATTGTAGTTTTTATTCCAATTTACTTTATTGATAAAAAAATAAAATCTGATTACAAGATGACTGATAATGGCCTTTTTAAAGAATTGATTATAGAAAATATTTTCCCATTTGTTTCTATGGTTTCAATCATTGTTGGATTTCTTTTTGTCACAGATATGGGGAGTCAATATAGCGATGGCTTTATGACAATTTTAGGAAATATTTTAGGAGGAATATTTATATTCTTTGTTCCAATGCTAACTTGTTTTTTGATCAATAGACATAAAAATAGATGTTATAAAATACCGATGATTTTATCTATTATTCCTTCTTTATTTTTCTATGTTAAATCACTTAATACAAGTGATAATGTTTCTGTAATTGAAACATCTATTTGCTTAGCTATTTCTTCATTATTTGTAATATATCTATTAGTTATAGCGATTAAGAATAAAAATAAGAATTTCTATTTATTATTTGGCGTAAGTGTTTTAACTTTATTTGCAACATTCTTATCTGCTGTCGGAAGAAATTTAGAAAATACATTCTATATTACTTTGATAATTGCTGTTGTTGGTATATTTGCTTATATGGTTGTTAACTCAATTGTTTATGCTAAAAACAAAAGAATAGAACAAAAAGTTATAGAAAATAATTAATTAAAGTTTGGTGCTGAGAAATTAAAAAAATCAGCACCTTTTTTAATTCACATTTGTTCTTAATAATTAACACTGCATAAACGCTTAGTTTTGATATACTGAAAATATAAGGAGAAAAAAATATGTTTCAGGATAAACTTAAAGATTTAAGAAAAGAAAAGGGCATCACACAAAATGAATTGGCTAAAGAAATTTTTGTTTCAAGGAGTCTTATAGCAAAATTTGAAACAGGTACAGTTTTTCCTAGTAGAGAAATTTTAGAAAGGATTGCTTTATATTTTGATGTTCCAATTTCTGAACTTATAGAGCAAGATGAAGCAACATTGGTAGCTGTTGAGGCTCAAGATATTTCTAAAAAGATAAATCTAGTAGCTTTGATTACAATTTTGATAATTGCTGCTTCTTATTCGATAATTGGTTTTCTTCCCATTATTAGATGCTGTAGATATGTTTATCCAATTCCTCCTGGTCAAGATTATCCTAATTTTGAGTATTATTTTGTTAGCATATTTAGTGGATCATATAATTATAGAAATCCGATTGGTTTGATTTCATTTTTTATCAGTATTTGTGTTGTTATATTTTCTATTCTTAGTTTGGTGTTAAAAAAGAAATATACGCCTATTTTAAGGCTTGTAACATATCTTTTATTTTTTATCGATGTTTTTGTTGCTTTGGCAGCTGTCTTTTGTTGTTTAAGTTATATTTCTTAATTTTAGATATTTGGAAAACTCAATTTGTTATAATAAAAAAAGAAAAGAGTTATTCAAATGAAATTAGAAATAATAAAAGGAAGTGTAGTTGATTCTAAATGCGATGTTATAGTCAACGCAGCTAATGAAGGTCTTCAGGCTGGAGGCGGAGTCTGTGGAGCTATTTTTTCTGCTGCCGGTTTTTCAAAACTTCAAAGAGAATGCAATGCTATTGGTTGGTGTAAAACAGGACATGCTGTTATGACTAATGGGTATAATTTAAAAGCTAAGCATATTATTCATGCTGTTGGTCCAGTAGATTGCAATGCTGGTAAGCTAAAAGGGGCTTTTTATAATTCTTTAGTTTTAGCGGATTCTAACAATTTGAAAACCATCGGTTTAGTTCCTATTTCTTCTGGTATATTTGGCTTTCCTCTTGACCAATGTGCTGATATTGCTGTTAGAGTAATATTAGGATATCAAGCTACATCATTAGATACTTGTTATATGTATTGTTATAAGGATAATGAATATCAGGTATTTAAAGATATTTTAAATAGATATCTTAAATAGTTATTTTTATAAAAGAATAATATTAAAGGTGTTTCATTTTTTAAAAGAATGAAATACTTTTTTTGACAAATAATTAATATGTTGAAGTTATTAAATATATAAATGATAGATTTGTATATTTTTACTTTCGTTGACTAATATTTTTGAAAAGATTATAATTTTAAAAAAAGATTGGAGGGTATAATGATTTCTAAAAAAAGAGCACTAGAGATTTTGAATATCGCTTTAAAAACCGGTGCAGAATACGCAGAAATTTATCAACAAGAAGAAATTAAAAGAGTTATTTCCGTCAATTTTAAAAGAGTTGATGTCGTATCTACTTCTCTTATTGCTGGTATTGGTTTGCGTCTTATAAAAAATGGTAAACAAGTATATGGATATACTTCAGATTTGTCTTTGAAGAGTTTGAATAATTTGGCTGAACAGCTTTCTTCTTCTTTCGAAGGTGAACAAGAGGTTTTTGTTAAAGAGTTGAATTCTCCTAAGAAAAAGACTATCAATGAAGTTTTAAAACCGATAGAAGATGTTTCTACTGAAGTAATTTTAGCAAAACTTAAATTAGCTGAAAAAGCTGCATATGATGTTTCTGAACAAATAGTTAACTGCAATATTGCTTTTTTAGGTGATATCAATAATGTTACTGTCTTTAATTCAGATGGTGTAGTTACCAGTGATTTACGTTCTAATGTCAGAGGTATTGTTGCTGTTACTTCTATGAATGAAAAAGGCAGTTATGGTTCTCATTTTGAAGGCCCAGGCGCAATGGGTGGCTATGAAAAATTTGAAGCTGTTGATCTTGTTGAATTAGCTAAACATTCTGCTGATATGGCAATTAAAAAGAGCAATGCTCCAGATTCACCTTCAGGAAATATGACAGTTGTTTTAGGCAATGCTTTCGGTGGTGTTTTATTTCATGAAGCTTGCGGTCATCCTCTTGAAGCTTGTGCTATTGCCACCAATATGTCAAAGATGACTGGAAAGCTTGGTGAGAAGATTGCAAGCGACGTTGTAACTGCTGTTGATGATGGAACTATTAATGGAGCTTGGGGTTCTATTAATTATGATGATGAAGGTCATGAATCTACAAAGAATGTTCTCATTAAAAATGGTGTTTTACAAAATTATATGGTCGATAGATTCTATGGTAAGAAATTAGGTCTTGAAGCTACAGGATCTGAAAGAAGACAATCTTATAGATTTTTACCAACGACGAGAATGACCAATACTTATATTGCAGCGGGTAAAAGTAAACCGGAAGAAGTTATTGCCAGCGTTAAATATGGTTTATATTTGAAGTCTTTCCGCGGAGGTTCAGTAGATCCTTCGACAAATAACTTCAATTTCTCTTGCGATGAAGCTTATATAATTCGCGATGGTAAAATCTGCGAATTAGTTAAACCGGTAATTCTTGTTGGTTTTGGCTATGAGATTTTAAAGAAAATTGATATGGTAGCTGATGATTTAAAGTTGGCTGCTGGTAATTGTGGTTCATCTTCCGGTAATGTCTACGTTCAAGTTGGTCAACCTACTTTAAGAATTTCCGGAATTACTGTTGGTGGTTCGATGAAAGAAGGAGAAGCAGAATGAAATTAACTCAAGTATTAGAAAAAGCTAAAGCTCAAGGAATTAATGATTTAATTTTAAAATATGGTGTGAGTTCAAGTCTTGATGTTAATTTTGTCGGTGGAGAACTTCAAAATACAACTTTCAGCAATGATTTTTCTTTTGTTGCTAGAGGTGGAATAGATGGTAAACTTGTAAGTTTTTCCAGCGATACATTGGATAATAAGACAGTTGAGTTAATGGTAAAAACCATGAAGGATCAAAAAAATTATACTCAACCTTATGATACTGATTTAATCATTGATAAGCCTGATTTTCCTTATGCAAAAAATAAAACTTATTATTCTCAACTTACTAAACTTCAAGTTCCTGATCTTGTAAAAATTGGCGAAGAACTTTCTAAGGCGGTTGCTAGCAAAGATCCACGAATTAAAAACACGGAAATTGAAGTTGGTGTCAGTTCTTCTAGCAGCGAATTTTTAAATAGCAAAGGCTTAAATTTAAAAAGCAAAAGTTCTTATTTAATTGTCTCTTGCCAAGTTGTTGCTGAAGAAGGGAAAGAAACTGTTTCTGACTATGTTTTAAAAACATATACAAATGTTAAAAAGGTTAATGTTAATAAAATTGCTGATGAAGTCAGCAAAAAGACTTTAGCTAAACTCCATGGAAAAGCTGGTGTTGGTGGAACTAAAACTTGTTTATTAAAACCTGCCGCTTTTGATTCCATCGTATCAATTATCACTGGTCATTTTTCTATGTTTGATGTTGATAGAAAGATGTCTTTACTTGTCGATAAGTTAGATAAGAAAGTTTTTTCTGATCTTTTAACAATAGAAGAAAAACCTAATACCAATGATATTTTCTCAGAAAGTTATGATGGCGAAGGCTATCCTACTTCTAATAAAGTTCTTGTCGAAAAAGGTGTTATCAAAACTTATCTTTATGACCAAGAAATGGCTAAAAAGTATAATCATGTTCCAACTGGTAACGGATATGGTTCTCCAGTAGTTCATCCAGGTGTTTCTAAAATTGAAATAAGTTCTGGTGAAACAAAAGAGAAAGATTTAATTAAATCAATTGCTGATGGTTATGTAATTACTTCTTTAACTGGTGGCAATGCAGGTATTGATTATCAAACAGGAGGATTTACTCTTTCTGCCGAAGGTTTTTATGTCAAAAATGGTCGCATTAAATATGCGGTAAATCAATTTACTATCGGTGGAGATGTTGTTTCTTTCTTACAAAATGTTATCGGTCTTTCTGATAAACAAGAAGATTTATTCGGTGGTGACAAGATTCCTTCTGCTTTAGTTAAAGATGTTGTTGTCTCTTGCTAAATAATTACAAAAAAATAATAGATTCTTATTAATTTAACGTTAATAAGGATCTATTTTTTTTGTTTTGTAAAATTTTTAATAGCGCTTACATAAATTTGTTTATTTCAGAGCTCAAGATAACTATAATGTTTATAGAAGGTAAAAGAAATGAAAAAATTAACTTTTAGACATTGGTTAAGTTTGATTCTTATTGGACTTACTGGACAATTTGCTTGGACTATTGAGAATATGTATTTCAATGTTTATCTTTTTAATACAATTTCTCAAAACTACAGCTATATTTCAGCGATGGTTGCTGCGAGTGCGGTTGTTGCTACTTTAACTACTTTATTGATAGGTGTTTTATCTGATCGTCTTGGTAAAAGAAAGGCGATAGTTGTAAGTGGTTATATTCTTTGGGGAATAGTAACAGGGTCTTTTGGTTTTATTACGGTAGATAATATTAAGACTATGTTCCCACTTGTCAATGCGGAGATGATGGCGGCGATTATTGTTGTCATAATGGATTGTGTTATGACATTTTTTGGAAGCAGTGCTAATGATGCAGCTTTCAATGCTTATATTACCGATATAACAGATGATGGAAACCGCGGTAAAGTTGAAGGTGTTTTAGCTATATTGCCGCTTGTTTCTATGCTTGTTATCATCGGTGGTTTCAGTTGGATGACCGATAAAGGAATGTGGCTGCCCTTCTATTTGATCTTTGGTGGTCTTACTATTGTTGTTGGTATTGTCGCTTTATTTGTTATGCCAAAAGATGTGGTTGAACCGAATAAAGAGGCTAATTATTTAGCTAATTTAATCTATGGCTTTAAACCTAATGTCATAAAAAATAATCCGAAATTATATGTTGGTTTTATTGGTTTTTTCATTTATCAGATGGCCGTTCAAGTATTCTTCCCATATTTGATGATCTATTTACAAAGATATTTGAATTTAGAAAACTATGCTATTTTACTTGGAATTGTTCTGATTTTAGCCTCTATTTTCAGCGTTGTCTTCGGTCTTTTTGTCGATAGAATAGGAAAGCTTAAAGTGTTAGCTCCAGCTATTGCGTTTATGGCTTTAGGGTTATTATTGATGTATTTTATAAGACCTGGAGATAATGCCAGTTGGATGTTAATTGTCTTTGGAACTTTGATGATGATTGGTTATATGGTTGTCGCTTCGGTTTATAATGCTTTGATTCGCGATTATACTCCAAAAGATAAAGTTGGCTTATTCCAAGGAATTAGAATGATTTTCCAAGTTGCTCTTCCTATGTGCACAGGTCCATTTATCGGCAGTGCAATTATTTCTACAAGTCCTACTTATGTCGACGAATTCAATCGTGTTGTTCATTATCCAAATCCAGAAATGTTTTTAGGAGCTGCTGGTGTTTTAATATTATCGGTTATTCCGGCTTTAATTTTGGTCAAAATGAATAAGAAGAAAGAGGAAACAAATGAAGTTTGTTGATATTCCTTATTTATCTAAACAATTTCATCGAAAGGATTATTGTCTTTTAAATGGAATATGGAATCTTGTTATTTTAAATGAATTAGATAATAAGATATATGAAGGAAAGGTCAATGTTCCTTTTGGCTTAGAGACAGAAGATAGCGGAGTTAATCATATTCTTTTAAAAAATGAAATTGCTATATATTCTTTAGATTTTGAAAAGATAGATTTAAAAGAAGATGAAACTTGTTTATTACATTTTTTAGCAGTTGATCAAATTGCTGAAGTGACATTAAACGGAATTAATATTGGTATCCATGAAGGTGGATATACTCCTTTTGAATTTGATATCGGTGAGCATTTAAAAGAGAACAATCATTTAGAAGTCAGAGTAAAAGACTATACGATGGATGGTCCTTTTAGCTATGGTAAACAGAAGATTAAAAGAGGAGGCATTTGGTATACTCCAACTAGTGGTATTATTCAGGATGTATATCTTGAAAAAGTTAAGAAGAATAGAATAACTTCAATTAAGGTTACACCTAATGTAGATGGTAGCAATATAGAATTGATAGTTAAAACTACAAGCGCTGATAAAAAATGTTTTTTAAGAATTAATAGCAATGTGGTTTCTTGTGAAACCAACACAAAGAATGTTATTGCTATTAATAATCCTAATTATTGGTCCCCTGAAAAGCCATATTTATATAGAATAGAAGTGTTATTTGATAAGGATATTATTTCTTCTTATTTCGGTTTTAGAAAAATTGAAGTAAAAAAAGATTCTCAGGGAATAGAAAGAGTATATTTAAATAATAAACCTATATTTTTAAGCGGGTTATTAGATCAAGGCTATTATTCTTCTGGATATACCGCTAAAGATAAAGAAGAATATGAAAATGATATTAAGCTCATAAAGAAATATGGGTTTAATACTTTAAGAAAACATATTAAGTTGGAACATCCATATTTTTATTATCTATGTGATAAATATGGTGTTTTAGTTATTCAAGATTTTATCAATGGTGGCAGTAAATATAAGTTTAGAGTTATCACTGTTCCGGCTTTATTACCTATTAAATATGATGATACAAAATATAAAGCTTTTGGTCGTTTAGATGAACAAGGCCGAGAATTTTATAAAAAAGAATCAGAAAATATAATCGATGTTTTATATAATCATCCTTCTGTTGTTGCTTATACAGTTTTTAATGAAGCTTGGGGACAATTTGATAGCAAGAAGATGACAGAATATTTTAAAGGGCTTGATAGCACCAGACTTTATGATAGTACCAGCGGTTGGCACGATACTAAATCTGGTAATTTCATCAGCCGCCATGTCTATTTTAAAAAGTTTAAATTGAAATTAGATGGAACTTCCCGGGCTTTCTTATTATCAGAATTTGGCGGTTATGGATTAAAGATTAATGGCCATATTTTCAGTGAAGCTTATTTCTGTTATAAGAAAACAAAGGATAAAAAGCATTTCAAAAATTCTATTTATAAACTTTATTCCCATGAGATTATTCCTGCTATTAAAAAAGGACTATGTGGTTCTATTTATACTCAGTTAGCTGATGTTGAAGATGAATTAAATGGTTTGGTTACTTTTGATAGAAAAGAAAAAATTACAGATGATACTTTGAAGAAAATCAATTTGCAGATAGAAAAGGAAATGAAGAAGATAAACTGATTTTCATAAAAAGAAATAGTTTTATAATTTTATAGTCAAGAAAAATTTTCTTGACTTTTTACATATTTTTCAATAGACTTTCATTAATATTAAGAAAGAGTTACTTCTTTTTATTTATTTTTGGAAAGGACAAATGCATGAAAAAATCTATCTTTATCGCATTGATTGGTGCTGCTGTTTTTGGTTTGACTTCTTGTACTACTAATAATTCTTCATCTTCTGTCTCTTCATCTTCTTCTAGCTCTAGTACAGTTAGTTCATCTAGTTCTAGTTCTGTTAGTACAAGTTCCTCAAGTAGACCATCTAGCACAGTTACCTCGTCTTCCTCATCTTCTAGCTCTAGTTCTTCTTCTACTTCTACAAGTACAAAAGCTTTCACCGATGAAGAATTAGGATTAATAAAAGGTCATTTTATCGGTGAAAATTATGAACTTGATATTTCTGCTAGTTCACCTCGTTTATTAGATCTTAGTTATGAATCTTATCAAGATTTAAGTATTATTGATATTAAAACTGAAAAATATACCAGTACTACTTTAACTGACTCAGAAACCAAAGCCGGATTAGAATTTGATGTTGATTATGTTTATTTCAAAGAAAATTCTACTTCTTTCAGATATCGTGTTTTTATTCCTAAAGAAGAAAATGCTTCGTTATCTTTAGAAAGACTTAATAATGGAAAATGGTCAACTATCGACAGTTTATATCCATGGGATGATAATTTTGTCGGTACTTGGGCTACCACAGTTTCTACTGCTGGTTTCGTTCGCACAGCGGTTTTCTCTGATGAATTTATTCAACCTTTTTCAGATTCTGATATCAAAGTTCCTACTGGATATGAATATTATGGAAAATCTATTTGGTATCCTCAATTTGTCACAAGCTTAGATTATTCTACTGGAGGATATAAAACTTATTCAGCAGTTTTAGCCTATGATGCTAATGACTTTTCATATCCGATGGCTACTTATAGATTAGGAGAATCTACGGATCCTAATTATCCTATTTCTATTTATGATACCAGTTGGGATATGGAATACTATTATCCAAGCGCTGAATATTATAAGGGCAGTTGGTATACCAGCGATGGTCAACTCACTATTTCTGAAGGTGAAAAAGCTGGTGAATTTATCTATAATGGCAAAACTTATTCCGCCTCTGTTAACAAAGAAGAAGGTTATGGTTGGGCTACTACTTTAACTGCTGATGGTGAAACTATTTCCTTACATCCTTTTGTCGGTGGCTTCTCTTTAGAAAAAGATGGAACAGCTTTAGATGCTGTTAAATATAATCCTGATGGTCTTGTCGGAACTTGGTTATATAATAATTCAGAAATCAAAGTCTTTAATGATTATGATGATGACTGGAATGAAGTTTTAAAAGTTACAGTTGATGGTAATGAAGTTGCTCATACTTTTGCGGCAAAAGATAAACAATTTGCTATTGGTTTTGAATTTAAGGGAAAACAAGCCTATTTAACTCCTTACTTTGATAATTCTGTTGCTGTTTTGGATTTAGATGGTGATGCATATTACACATGTTCTAAAGAAATTTATCAGCGTTATTTTGTTAATGCTGGACAAATGTATAGCAGCAACACTGTAGGTGATAGTAAGAATGTTCTTGATACTTTGGAAGTTTTAGAAGATTATTCTTTAAAACTTAATGGAGTAACATATGATGTTGATTATGGTTTTGATGAAGAAAAAGGTGTAGTCAGTCTTAAATTCTATTATGAAGATGTCAATGAATATTCTTTATATGTTTATAGCAAGGATATCTTCTTGCTTGAAAAGAGTGATAAAGATGGTGATTATTCTATTTTTGCTACCAAAGAATATCTTGATACTTTTGTTAGCGATTGGACAAAAAGAGGAGAAAAAGCTTCTTTAGTGATCAACAGCGATTATACAGTAACTACAGGTAATGTTACTTATTCTACTGTCTTTGATTATGATGAAAGCAGTTCAACATTCTTCTTATTCTATATCGATAGTACTGCTACAACTATCAATGCTTTAGAAATTTCTGAAGGTACTCTTATCGCTCAAGAAATCAGTTTGACAAATTCTGGAGCTGAACTTCTTTCTACAAGTTGGTATATTAAGACAGAAGACTATAAGAAGATTGAAGGTACTTATGTCTATATCGGTGAAAAAGGAAAAGAATATGTTATCGTTGATGATTCAGAAGTTGTTAAAATTACAACTAATGTCAATGGAGAATATGTTTTAAAAGAATATACTGGAGATGATAATCTTCGCTTCAGTTATTATAATGATCAAATATGTTTGACATTTAGAGATGATAATTCAGGCTTATTCATCTATATCTATACAGATGGAGTAACATTTAATTTCTTTGATCAATTCCATTATATTCAAAGTGCTTTAGTTGATAATCAAGGCTATTTCACTGATGGTACTAATGTTTTATCTATCGGTGGTAAAGCTATTTATTACAATGGAACAAAAGCTACTTTAGTCAGTGCTCAAGGCGATAAGATTGTATTTACAGTTAGTGGAGTAACTTATACTGCTACTATTTCTGGTTCAACTGCGGTTGTTTCTGGCGGTGAAAGTGATTTAACTTTAACTAAAGGTGACTTTGATCTTAAAAACTTTGCTGGTACTTGGACCGATAGTGGAACAGAATATACTTTAACAACCACCGAAAAAGAAGATGGTTCTTTACAATATTCCTTCACCTTCGGAGCCACTACATTAACTGATTATCAAGTATCTGTTGAAGATGGAAAAACTAAAGTTACATTCTCAAATTTAAGTACAATATATACTATTACTCTTGGTGATAATGGAGAAACTACTTTAACAGTTACTTCTTCTATTCCTCTTCCTCCACCACCTCCACCACTTCTTTAATTTAAAATTTATTGATTATAAATGCTAATGTTGAGTTTTCTTGACATTAGCTTTTTTATTTTTTACTTTTATAAAATCTCTAAAAAGGTAGAATTCTACCTTTTTAGAGAAAATAGCATTTAAAATAATTTTTCTGATACTAACTAGTTAATGAATTTGTTAGAGCTTTCATATAGACGTTTTTTTTTTTTTTTTCTTTTATTTTCTTTTTTACATGTTATACTTATTTTTGATTATTCGGAGGGTTATATGAATAAGAAAATCTTTTTACCCGCTATCTTGTTAGCTTTAACATTAACTAGCTGTGGAAATCCCGTCACTTCTTCTAGCGCCTCATCAAGTTCTAGTTCTTCTGTTACTTCTAGTACTGTAAGTTCTAGTACACCTTCTTCTAGTTCTTCTTCCTCTTCTTCTAATACTGCTTCATCTAGTACCCCTTCTTCTTCAACTAGTTCTTCTTCTAGTTCTAGTTCTAGCTCTTATACTCCAAACACTTCTGGTGCTTATAGTGAATGGCCAACAGCAGATTTAGCTGAATTAGGTTTTACTATTCCAGAATATCCTGCTGATAGTTATGATTTTTATGATTTTACTATTGTTGGTTTAGGCATTACTTTATATTGCTATAAGGGAAATCTTGATGCTTCTTCTATTCTTGAATATGGTGAAATCTTAATTGATAATGGTTTTACTTTTGTTCAAACAAGTGGAGAAGTTGATCTTTATTTAAGTGCTGATGGCACAGTTAATATCGGTGTTGGTTACTATAGTGATTTAAATTGCTTAGTAATTTCTTTAGCTAGTGTTGCACAAGCTGAAGCATGGCCAGAAGACAAAATTAACAATTTCTTCGGCTATGAAATTTCTGTTCCTTCTGTTCCAGGAGTAACAGAATATTATTGGACTACTACAACAAACTCTGAAAATGCTGCTATTACCTTTACAAGTGAAACAGATGTTAAAGATGCTTATCTTCAAACTTTAACCGATGCTGGATGGGTTTATGAATATATTGAAAGTGATACTTCTTTAGGCTATGAAATTGGAGATTATTATTTAGCTACTAACGCTAATTATCCAAGCGCAGGTGTTATGTTCTATTTAGAAGAAGGAACATATTATATTCAACTTACTGTACTTGATATAGCTACTAGTTGGCCAACTGAATTAATTCAACAATATTTTGGAGAAGTTGAAATTCCAAGTTTCCCAAATGTTGAAGAATATTATGTTGATGATTCTCAATATGAAGATTATGGTCTTTGCATTGAATTAGCTAATGCTGATGAAACATATGAAGAAACATATAAAGCAACTTTAATTGCTGCTGGATTTACAGTTAGCTTTGATTCTTCTAGTGATGCTTATGTTGGTGTTGATCCAACAGGAAAAGTAGAAGTTATGTTCTATTTATATGATGATAAATTTGAAATTCAAATTTATGATTATGTTCCAGTTGTTGTCAAAGAGAATGAACTTACATTTGCTGATGAAACGTATATTCAAGAAAAGAATGCAGATAGCACAACTTGGATTAAAGATGATTACACAGTAACTGTTACAAAAGGTTCTTCTTCAACAGGAGTTGGAAATACTAATTATTTCTCAAATCCATTACGTTTATATAATGGACAACATGTTGTTATTAGTTGGGGAGAAAAAGTTGTTACTTCATTAACTATTGATTCAAGTTCTTCTAGCAATAAAGCTGATATTACAACAATAGGAAATGTTGTTGGCGGAGAAATCGATTATGGTTTTGAAACAGCAACAATTACAATTGCTGAAGGTGCAACACAAGTTGAATTTGATATAGTTACAAAAGATAGCTATAAACAATGCCATCTTGCTTCTATAACATTTAACGAATAAAAACATTAAATTTGGACTGGCATTGCCAGTCCTTTTCTTTTATATAAGAAATAAAATAAAAAAATGGATATTTTGTTGACAAATGTCGAAAAACTTAGTACCATAAAACAGCAATGGAGTATTAATTTCTATGTCCCAAGCGAAATTAATATATAAATTGTATTATCTATCATCGATTCAATTATGCTTAAAGGATGCAAGTTGAATTTTTTTTGCGTAATAAGCAAATATGATATTGAAAGGAAAAAATTAAAATGAAAAAATCAAGAATTATTTTACCAGCCGTTGCATTATTAACTATTTCCACAGTTGCTGCTGCTTCTAGCACAGTCGCTTGGTTTGCTGCTTCCCGTGATGTAACAATTGATGCTACTCAAATTGCTGTTTATAATCCAGAATCAAATTTAAATGTTACATTAGCTGATGTTGCTGGTACAGGAACTACAACAGCTAATGCTGTAGGACAAACTCATGCTAAAATAACATTCCCAGACTATATGCGTGATGGTTCTGTTGATGCAAAAGATGGAAAAGTCTATAAACAAGATGTCGTTTCAAAAGAATTTAAAGAATCAACTTGGACAGAAGATAAATATAGTGATGGAAAAACTTCAGTATATAGAGCTACTTCTTGGACTATGAAGTTCGAAATGGCTGCTGTTTCAAATGATGATTATGCTATTTTCTTTAATGCTGAAAATTTAAAAAATTTAAAAGCTAATGATGGTACTACAGAAAATGGTAAAATTAGTGAATCATTTAGATTAGCTTTTGTTGTTGGTGGTGAAGTTGCTCTTGTTGTTGCTCCATTTGGAACACATGGTAAATTAACATATGTACAAGCTGTTGATATTAATAAAACAGCTAGCACAGGAGAATATGATAAAGTTCTTAATAATTCAGCAACAAAGCAAGCTACAGAACTTGCTAGTGCTGATCAAGATACTGCTAAAACTGCTGCTAATGGTTACATTGGCACAATTGCATCAAAAGGTGCTTTAAATGTTACATGCTATGCATGGTTTGAAGGAACTGATGAAGCTTGCGTTTTACCTCCAACAGGTGAAATCAATACTGTAATTAGCGGTACAATCAATTTCTACGCTTCAAGACTTTTAAAAGCTTAATTATTCAGTACTAAAAACTTGAAAAAAATAAATTTGTTGTCTTTGTTTTCTTATGCGTGGTATACTAAGATAAATCTGAGGTTATACCATTAAATAGATTCTAGAAAAGGAGCTTATCGTGAGCAATAAAAAGAAAATTCTATTAGGAGTTGCATTTACTTTAGATGCAGCACTAACAATTGCATTATTTGTTATTTCGATAATTATGCTTGTTACTATGCCTAAAACTCAAACTGATTTCATCATTGCTCAACAAACTCCGGGTTTGATTCCTTATTTACAAACTCATTCAACTATTTATTTAGTTTCTTGTGTATTGCCTTTGGTCATTTTGTTAGCTGTTAATGTTTATGCTTGTATTAGATTTATCAAAAAGGTCTATGCAAAGAAAAAAGTTGAGCTAAATGATCTTAGCGATGATGAAAAAGAGAAGCTTAGACAAGAAATTTTGAACGATCTTCAAAAGAAAGATTAAAAAAACTTTACAAAAAACAACTGTTTTGATAAAATTTAACCTGTAAAAGGCAAAATATCAGCAATGATGTGACGCAAAGCTACAGGGTCTAAAATTTAATGAAAATTAGATAGCCAGTTACCTTACTTGGAATGTGATGAAAAAACACTACGTTCGATGATAGGTAGCTGGTTTTTTTATCGGATTCATTGGGACAAAAGACGAGACGATTATAATACGACTATATATTTCTAATTGGCAGCATTATTGTTGCTAGATTTATTTTGGTACACGAAAGGGGTTATCGTGGTTAATTTAGAATATGTAAAAAAGAGAAGGAGAAAGAAAATTGCGGCAGCGGTTTCTGGCATCAGTGCCATTGTTGTCGTGACTTTTGTGTTGCTTTCTTTTTTGGGTCAAAATCTAGGTTCATTTACTATTAACCTTAAAGGCACAGGTGTCTCTTTATCATTATCGGAGAAATCTTCGATGGAAAATCAGACATCTTATTTGCAAATTGGCAGTGTTCCGCCAATGGACACTTTTACTTATGGAATGCTTGATGGTAGTGCGGATATCGATAATGAAGAGACGGATTATCTTATGGGCGCTCAATATAATGTTAAAGGTGAAGTTGTTGATCTCAACTATCTTAAATATACTTTCTTTCTAAGCAATGTCGGACCAACTATTGCTATGTTTGATTTCAGTTTGAAATTCTTAGATAATCAAGATGGTGGCAATGTTGATAATACTGATGTTAAGGATATTCTCCGTATTGGTTTATATAGCAATACAGAAAAAGATGAACATAATGTTACTTATTATGCTAGAAAAGGAAAGAATATTAATATTGTTGATGGCAAGGAAACTTTCAATGAATATGTAAGTGATACCAACAGAAGTCTATGCACTAATTTTGCTGACGATGAAACTGTTTTAAGCTTTAGAGTGAAAAATTTTGCTCCTAATTCTCAAATTAGGTACACGATTTTGTTCTGGCTTGAAGGCAGTGATCCAGATTGTACAGGCGTTCCTAAAGACGAGTCTAAAGTTAGATTAGGAATTGAAATTAATGCATATGAAAATCAAGAATAGATTAAAGCAATCACTTGGTATCAGATTCTTTTCCTTGGTGTTTTTAGCTCTTTTAAGCTTGGTTGGAGGAACGGCAGCCTGGTATCAATATTTATCGCGTGCAGGTTTTGGCTTTGAAGGTGTTTCTATTGGAAATACTGCTCTTATGGAAATAGGTTTTATCAGCAATGTTCAACTTGATGATTACAAAGCTTATGATTTGAGCATAGATGAAAATAATTCTAACATCTATTGGTCTCATAGTGAGATCAGCGAAGATGTTTTAAATTATGTTTTATCTTCTAATGGTTATGCCTATAATAAACTTTTTCCTGTATCTAGTGGCTCTTTTGATGGAACTTCAGATTTTTTTTTAATTGGAAATCCATATTATCTTGAAGATGGTTTTACTCCGGCTAAAAAATTTGGATATTTATATTTGCCTTTAGTCTTTAGAGTTAAAGATGTTGATAGCCAAGAGTATTTATCTGGTAAAAGTATTTATCTGAGCAATTCTTCTTTATCTACCCGCAATGGAATAGATCAAGCTATCCGTGTTTATATGAAAAATGATATCAATAGCTTCATATATAATCCATCACAAATGCATGATGGTGAAACTGCTGTCGGCGGTGTTTTAAATTTAAATGAAGACATGTACTATGACTATAAAGATGGAAAAGAATTTGTTTATGGTGAATATGAAAACATTGTCTACACCAGTTCTTATTCTGGAGAAAATGAAGTTGATCCGAAAGATGTTACTACTTTTACCGCTAATCATAAAGGTGGGGTAATGACAGTTGATAAGGAAAAATCCACTTTTAAAACCGCGAAATATTTGGGAAATGATTCTTTGATATCTGACGGAAAAATATTGACCATAACCGGTGAAGATGGCATTGCTAGACTTGATTTAACATTATATCTTGAAGGTTGGGATAAATCAGTTATCAACGAGAATATCGGTTCTTATTTCAATTTGAATCTAAATTTTGGAGTTAACACCAATGAATAGAAAAGTATTGCTTTTTTATCTGGTGATGATTTTATGCTTGGTGTCTTCAGTCAGTGTTACCGCAGCTTGGTATGTCGGCAATAGAAACCTTTATGTTAAAGACTTCGATATCGGCTTCAACGGCGATAAGGAAGTAAAAATAGGTACTACAGAAGAAGAATTCTATGAAGACATTCCATCTAGTGATATTCTTGAAGTTGAAGGCTTTGTTCCTGTCAGCTCCATGTATTCATATAAATGGTTGGAACAGAAGAAAACTACGCCAGAATTTAGACAATCTTATTCCTCTTTAACTACAGAATCAGAAATGGATAGTGGTATTGCCAAAAAAGGTTTTTATTCACAGGAGTTCTATTTATATAGTGAACGCAATGTGATTGTGTCTTTAGCCGAGGAAACTAAAGTTGAACCAAATGTAAAAAAGAATTTGGAGACAGCTAAAAAAATTAAAGACGAATATCCTGATTTATCTCAGGATAAAATATTAGATAATTTGAATAGTATTGCTAATTCTTTGAGAATATCTATTCTTGTTCCGGATGAAAATTATTATTCATATTTCATCATCGATCCGAAAAAAGATGATGAAAAAATATATTTTGTTGGACGATTAGATAATAACGCTGATGGATATTATGATTTTAAAGCGGGAAAAGAAAGACTTTTTGGAGAATATGAGGAAGATGATATTGCAAAAATAGTCTATAAGGATGAAAATGTAATTGATTCGGAATTAAGTGATACAACAAAGATGGCTTCTGCATTTAATGCAAAAACAAGAAAAGGTATAAAAGCAATAGATTGGAAAAAAACATTGGAAAATGGCTTTGAACCAGTTGAAGAGAAATCTTTAACTGTCGAAGAAGCTTCTAATACAATGCTTGTTCCACTAGTTGGATTGAAACCACAGAAAATCATAATCTCAATATATTTAGAAGGTTGGGATTTAGACAATACCGATATAACAAGACTAGGAAGTTTTTCCGCCGATATAAAATTTAAAGTGTTGAGGTAATATTATGGGTGTATATTTTGAATATTTAAAAGAAATGATAATCCAAGTTTTTAAAGACATTGGAACATTTTTTGTTAAACTTTTTGCCGGACCATGGGAAAATGTCGGTGATAATTTTAAGTACTATGGTGATATCTTCAATACTTATTCTAATCAATTCGGACCTGCTGGATGGGTTTTCTTTGTTATATTTGCGATATTCTTTATTGCTTTGATCGGTGGTCTTTTGTTCTTATTGTTCTTGCTTTTAAGAAAATATATTCGCTTTGTCAAAAGAGAACTTGATAAAGATGCTCTTAGAGAAGAAGTTGAACGTTTGAGTTATGAACTATATAAGACAACAGAAGAAAAAGATAAAATTCTCAATTTAAAGGTTGGAGCTTTTGGTGGAAGAACTGTTGAACAGATGGAAGAAGATGAGAAAAAGGATCAAGTTCCGGCTTCTACAACTTTATCTCGCTTTCCAAAACTTACAGCAGTTGATATCGAATACGCTAACTTAAATACTGAAATACCTAATATTGATGGCTTAACTTTAGAGGAAGTTTGTAATTCCTTTAGAGGCTTTGCGGCAAGCCAATTAAAACTCTATTATAAAATTGATACTATCAGACAACTTTTTGCTGGTATGGCTACTTCTAAATTGATTATTTTAGAAGGTATATCTGGTACTGGTAAAACTTCTTTGCCATATGCTTTAGGAAAGTTCTTGATGCATGATGCTTCTATTTGCTCTGTTCAACCTTCATGGAAAGACCGCAGTGAACTTGTTGGTTACTACAATGAATTCACAAAGAAATTCAATGAAACTGAATTTTTGAGAGCTTTATATGAATCAACATACCGCAAGGATTTAGATGTTGTAGTTCTCGATGAAATGAACTTAGCACGTATTGAATACTATTTTGCTGAATTCTTATCGATGATGGAACTTCCAAACGTCAATGACTGGTTAGTTGAATTGACCAGCAATACTGAGGCTAATGATCCAAAGAATATCCGCAAGGGTAAATTATTAGTTCCACAAAATGTCGAATTCTTTGGAACTGCTAATAACGATGACTCAACATTTACTATTTCTGATAAGGTTTATGATCGTGCAATTTCAATTTTCTTTGATAATAAGGGAATTCCATTTGAAACAGAATTTGTCGAACCTATTCAACTCAGCTATTCACAACTTCGCAAATTATATCAAGATGCTATTTTCCAATATCCTCTTTCTGATAAGGTTTTGGAAAAATTTGAAAAACTTGATGCCTTTGTCATCAAAAATTTCAAATTAGCTTTTGGTAACCGTATCTTAAAACAACTTAATACATTTATTCCTGTTTATGTTGCCTGCGGTGGAAATGAACTCGATGGTCTTGACTTTATCTTTACCAATAAGATTTTGAAAAAATTTGAATCTTTAAATATCGCTTTCTTAAAAGATGAATTGAAGAAACTCAATTCTGAATTAGATAAATTATTTGGTAAAAATACATTTAAGATGGCTCATAATTATATCAACGATTTATTGAGGCTGAACTAAAATGGCTAAAAGCACACGCTATTTGACCATGGAAGAAGCCTACGTAAAAAAGGTTGATTCCTTGGTAAAAAAGAACAAATCCGCTGAAGCTGTTTTCAATCAATTAAAAGATGGTAAAAATTACTATCTCAAGATGAATAGCATCAAATCTTCTTCATTTGATACTAAATGGATTGAAAAGATTGAAGGAGCTATTTTAGATATTGGTCAAATTGTTAAAAATCCTTGGAAAACTACTAAAACTCAAGGAAATATAGTTCCGGTAGAACTAGCGAGAAAAACCAATGGAGAATCGGTTAGACATCTTTCTTCCCATACTCAATATGTTAAATCGGTCAGTGAAAACGGAGACATTTTACCAAATAAAGTTTTAACCATTGAAGCAGTTGATGATTACGCTATCTATGAAAATAGATTTGTTTCAACACTTATTAAAAGATTGGTCTATTTTGTTGAAAAACGTTATGACTATTTGGTTGAACATGCGGAATTAAAAAATATTCAAGTCAATTATATTAAGTCTAAAGCTATTGTTGATGGAAATGAAGTTGAAATAGAAACCAAAGTAACCATTAAAAGCGATGTCAACGAAAAGATGCTTGAACAAGCTCAAGATTATTTAACAAGGGTAAAAAAACTTCGTGAATATTTAGTTTATTATTATAATAGTGATTTCATGAAGCGTTTAAAAAACGAAAAAGATGTTGTCAATCCTATTTTACAAACTAACGTTATAAGGAAAAATCCTCTTTATCATAAATGTTTCTTGTTATGGAAATTTATCGAACGCTATACAAGTTTAGGTGTTAATTATTCAATCGATGATAAATACTCTATTCTCGATGAAAAAGAACGCGAAGAGATGAATTACAATTTGTTCTCATCCTTTTTAACGCTCAAAGCTAAAGCACCGGTAAAAGTTCGAAAGAAGAAACATAAAGTCTATAAACCAAAAGTTTTAAATGATGTCGATGAACAGATTTATGCTTTTGCTCCAATATCATCTAAACCGATAAAATTGATCAGAGCAGATGATGAATATTTGGAATATTTAGCAAGACCGACATTCTTAAACTTGCCGGAAAAACCAACTTACGAACAAGCGATATATTTAAAAGATCTCTATGTTGAAAAAGAGAAGAATAAACGTCTTCGCGAAGCAGAGAAAGCTTTGCTTAAACGAAAAGTAAACGAAGAAAAAGATTTGGAAAAACAGAAAAAAGATCTTGAGAAATACAATCAAAAAGTTGAAGAAGATATGCTTAAAGAAGAAGAGGAAAGAAAAAGAAAAGCTATTGAATCAAGACTTGCAGCCGCTAGAAAAGATATTAAAAAAGCCGCTACAGTCGATAAAAAAGCTGATCTATATTCACCTTTAGAAGAAACTTCAACAGAAGAACAAGAAAAAGAACTAGAAGAGGTTAAGTAATGGCAGAAAAAAAGAAAGTTAAAAAAAGCAAGTTAAGAAGAATACTAGAAGGAATATTCTTTTCCGTTTTCGGTATAATCTTTGTTGCTATTTTAGGCTTTCAAATTGTTGGAAACATTACAAAGAAAGATAATTATGGTGTCCCAAATGTCTTAGGAACACAGATTATGGTTGTTTTAACCGATTCTATGGAACCGGATTATAAAGTTGATGATATGATAATTGTCAAAAAAACTGATCCGGAAAAAATATATGAATTAGTTAAATCTGATTCAAACACAAAAGAAGGCAAAGTCAAATTCCAAGATACTGCTCAAAATTTAAAATGGATTGAAGAAGATTGCTTAGTTATTGATACTTCTTCTTTGAAGATAGATTTAAGTTTTTACTATTCAACATCCGAACTGAAGATGACTATGACCCATCGCCTTATTGGCATTCGTTTAAATGAAGATGTTAAAGAAGGAAATGGAAGATATGATTTTTTTGTTCAAGGTATCAATTCAGAAAGTAAAAATTACAGCGGAACTCAAGGACAAGTTTTTGATGAAAGAGTGCTTTTAGGAAGAGTTTCCTTCGGCTCTACCTTTTTAGGTGTAATATATAAGGGAGTTACTTCTATTTGGGGATTATTTATTTTAATCTTGCTTCCATCAGGGTATTTAATTATCACAAGTATTTTAGATATAGTTAAAGGCTTAAAAGAAGATGATGAAGAAGATAATGATAAAAAAGATGGAACATCTACTTTATCCAAAGAAGATAGAGAAAGATTAAAAAGTGAAATGCTAGAAGAATTACTGAATAAAGCTAACAGTAATAAGGAGAATAAAAAATGAGAATAGGTTCCAAAAAACTAGCTTTGATAAGCTTGATATTGTTTATACTGAATAACGTTTTATGCGTTATTACTGGTTTTGGTTTATTACCTTATAGTTCTATTTTATTCCCTATTTTCTTATCTTTAGATTTAATTGTTTGTTCAGTTACATTTTTTATTCTTGCTAAATATATCTATGATTCTAAAACCAAAAATCTTTTAAATGAAGAAAACATTAGAAACTTCGGTTCAGCTAAAGATTTTTATAGTTACTATGTTTTTGCTCATCGCGTTCAATATCAAATTATGCATTTGAAAAAAGGAGAAGAAGCTTATGTTGTAAGATTTTCTTCTTTCAGCAATACACAGACTATTTCTTCTTATGCATCTTCAGTTGTTAAATTCAATGGTTATGTCGCAGACTTTTTAATCTCTTATTTTTCAAAGTCGAAAAATAGAATTAAAAAAGAAGTTTCTTTTTGCTATTATCATGATACATTTATCATTTATATCAAAGATAATGTCAACGGCTTGAATAAGATTATCAATGATATCGATAACGAATTATATAAAATTAATCAAGAACATGATTTAAAGCTTTTCATTCAACCATATTATGGCGTTGTTTTAGCTGAGAAGAAAAAGAATACGGTTATTGATTTAATCGCTAAATCTTCGGTAGCTCGTAAAGTTGCGCAAATCAATTTCCAAGAAGTAGTTTTCTATGAAAAGACTATGGAAAAAGAAGATGATACAGTACTCGCTAATAGCATCAATGAAGCTATAGAAAATAATGAATTTGTTGTTTATTATCAACCGAAATTCAATTTGGTTTTAAACAAATTCATCTCATCCGAAGCCTTGGTAAGATGGGATAATCCTAAAAGAGGACTTCTTTCTCCTAGCCAATTTGTTCCTCAAGCTGAACAGATGGGAATGATCCATAAAATAGATATGTATATCTTTGAAAGAGTTTGTAAAGATCTTCAAGATTGTAAGAAAAAAGGAAGAAGACTACTTCCAGTTTCTATCAATTTTTCATTATATGAATTCTATAATCATGGATTTATCGATGATCTTGTGAACATTATGGAAAAATATAATGTTCCACCAACACTTATCGAAATAGAAATTACTGAACAGACAACCAACGCTAATAACTTTATCGCTAATTCTATTTTAAAAAGAATTAAAGAATTGGGTATCAGAATTTTAATGGATGATTTCGGTATAGGTTATTCCAATATTATGAATATTAGAAAATCTCCAATTGATGTCATTAAAATTGATAAATCATTTATTGATGATATAGTAATCGATGCAAAAACTAGAAGTATCGTTCAATTTTTAATTCAACTTTGTAAAGTCAATGGTATGGAATCAATTGCTGAAGGTGTCAATGATGCTAAGCAAGTTGCTATACTAAGAAAATTACAATGCGATACTATTCAAGGTTATTATTATTCTAAACCTTTGAATCGAAATGATTTTGAAAAATTATTATTACAAAATGATTTCGAAAAGAAAGGAGCAACAGAAAAATGATTTTGATTATTGGACAAACCCATGATGATATTCTTTATTTTGAAAATATCATGCACAACAAAGAAAATGAAGAATTATTCAATACAATTCCTTTGATCACTGGAACTATCTATAATCAAGATGTCTGTCTTGCTTATAACGTTTATTCTAATTATATTTCTAGTTTAATTATCACTCATCTTATTCGTTCAAAATTTGTTATTTTTGTTGTTTCAGTTGGAAAAGCAAAAACTTATTTTGATGATCTTCAAGTTGGAGATGTTGTTTTATCTAATTCAATTACTTTAGGTGATGTAGATTTTACTAATGAAAACAATTGCAAATTAGGTCAAATTCCATTTTTGCCTGAAAAATATTTAACTCAATCATATTTGAGCCAGATATTTACTCAATCTTTTAATAAAGTACTATATAAAGAACCTTTTAAAGCAGATTTTATTTCTTTGAACAAACATATTAAAGATGTACATCAGCTCACCGAACTTATTGCCAATAACTTTGTTCTTGGCTTAGAAAAAGAAACAGTTTTTGATACCGAATCGGGTGGTGCTGCAGTAGCATGCCATTTAGCTGATGTTCCTTATATTTCTATTAAAGTAATCGAATCTAAAATTGGCGAAGATACTTCTTTGGATAATTATTTAAAAGTATTGGAAAAATACATTGAAGTTGGTAAAGGTGTTTCTATTGCTATTTCAGAAATAGGAAGAAAAGACTTTATCAAATAGGAGAGAGAATATGGAAAAACAAGGAAAAAATAAAATCTCTTTGAAAAAAATCTTAAATATTATAGTGATAATAGGAGCTTTTTTAGGCTTTAGTGGTATTTTGATAGCTGTTTTATCAGTTGTTGCTCATTTTGTTATTAAAAATGATGATTTGATGAATATTTTATTATATGTTACAGCTATTGTCTTTGTAATATTTATAGTCTATACATTTGCAATGGGTTATTATTTATATTTTAAACTTTTAAAGGATGCCGTTGATACCACTTCTTCTAATGTCGAAAAATTTAAAAGATTAGATAAAGATTATGATAAATATAAATATGATAATATCAAAGAATTTTCTGAACTTAATTATGGCTTAACAGAACTTTCTAAATTGAATTCTAATATAGCTGTTATCAATTCTAATTTTGATTATTCGAATTTAAACTTAGAATACTCAGATAATAAACAAATAATTTCCTATGAAAGTTTAGTCGAAAATGTTCAAAATCTTATTTCAATAACTCCTGCTTTTAGAAATGCTTTTATTGAATTTGAATATAAAATCAATGAATTAACACTAGATCAAAAGAATTTTATCGTCGATCAAATATTAGCATTTTTTGATAATCCACATATTCTTGTCGCTTTTAATTTATCAAAGAAAAGAATAGTTATCTATAATCCAAATATTGATTCTATTTCTATGTTAAAAGAAAAAGTAATAAATCTGATGAAAAAATGTGTTGTTTATGAACATGTTGGAAAAGATGAAAAGTTGATTTGTCCAATGGCTTCAATTGTTGTTTATCCATATAGTAAGATAGATGATATTTTCTCAGATTTAAATTATGCCAGAAGAAAAAATCAACCGCTAAATCTTTATTTACCACGCCGACTTATCAAAGGTAATGATAAAGTATTTTCAACTGCGATGAATATCAATAATGTCTCTAAGATTATTGAAGGATTCTCTGATTTTTCTAATGTTGATTCTATGGAAGAAGTCAGAAGAAAATTTGAATATCATTTTAAAAGAATTTCTAGTTTCTATAACTTTGATTTTGCTGGGCTTGTCATCTATGATGATTTCTTCGGATATTTTAAACCATATATAAATATTTCACAAAAGCAAAATGAAGTATTGTTTAATGCTAATTCTGTTTTTTCAACAAAGTCCGTTGCTGATTTAGCAGAAGTAATCGATAGAGATGGAAGCTTCTTCTTCTCAAGTAGAAATCAAGCCAGCGCCAAAATTAGTTCTTATTTAGATGATATCAATATTAATTCTGGTTTGTTCTCTTTGATAAAATTCAATGAAAAAATAGTTGGAATTACATACTTTTTAAATAGAAATAAAGATTTGAAATTAGATAGCTATTTAAGAGAATCTTTAGTTGTTTTTGCCAGAATGATTTCTGATAGTATCTGCATTTTAAATTACAAGAGAAATGCTAAAGAATACAAAGATAACAAACAAGCTCTTTTAAGATTGACAGATATGAAAATTTATAAAGTCAATAAAATTGATTATAAATTGCTTGATGTCAGTGATACTTTGAAAGACATATATCAAAAACCTTTTGAAGGACAAAAGTGTTATGAATATTTATATGGAACAAATACACCATGTGAAAACTGTCCATTTAAAACAGGATCGAGAAGAGAAAGTATATTAGATGGAATTAAACATTATTCTTCTTTGTTAATCGATAAAGATAATTCCAATGATTGCCGTATATTGATGTCTCCAGTAGATACAGGATCTATTTCTCCACGAAGATTCAATACAGATTTCCTCATCAATTCTTATTATTCATTTATTGCAAGACTCAACAATGTTTTTACTAGTCAATCAAAAGGCTATATTATCTTTATAAAAGTAAATAACTATACAGATATTATTGAAAAATATGGGGATGAAAAATATATCAAATATGTTCGTTTATTCTTACAAAAAGTTGCGGATTTAGATAAAGGAATAGCTAACACCTATGTTTATTGCAACAATGTCTTTGGCGTAGTTGCTAATGAATGCGGACAAGTAGATGTTCTAGAAAAATGTGAGAATATTTTTGATTTATCACAAGTAAATTATTTAAATAAAAATGATAAAGATAACTTATTATCAATAAGCTTTATTACTTTCCGGTATCCAATGAACTTTGCCGCTCCATCAGATTTGATTAAAGAAGTAGAATTATTCTTTAAAAAGAATATATCAAAAGTTCAAGATGGTTATATTTACTTTGCGGAAAATGATTATACCCGTAGCGCTGATAGAACAAAATTCATGCTCGACTTACTCGATGAAGCTACTTCAACAAGAAATCTTCAAGTTAAATTATTACCTATTATTAAATCCAATAATATCATCGGAGCTGAATTGTTATTAAGATTAAAAGATGATAGCAAGAACGTATTGGTAAATACAAATGAACTTATCAATGTTGCTATAAAAAATAATAGAATTGGTATTATTACAGATATTCTCATCGACAACATAGGTGAATATTATAAGACATATGGATTCTCATTATTTAGAATTTCAGGATTCCGTTTATTCACTATCAATACTGATAACAGTTTCTTTGCAGATAGTAAATTCTTAACTTCGCTAGAATATTTAGTACAACATCATCATTTACAAAAAGGTTTCTTAAATTTGGAAGTTACAGAAAAAGAACTTTCCGAGCATTATGAAGAAATGATGACAACAATTAAAATATTAAACAAGCTAGATATTTATGTCATTTGCGATATGTATATCGGAGAATATTTATCACTTGAAAAATTAAAGTCCTTAGGAATAAACAAAGTGAAAATAGCTCGATCACTTGTCAGCAAAATCGATGTTGAAGAGAGCAATTATAAAGAGCTAATATCACTTATTGATAGTTGCAAATCATATGGAATTATGCCATGCGTAGTCGGTGTTGAAAAAGAACAACAAGTCAAGATGATAACAGAAAAATATCCAGATATACTTATGCAAGGTTATTACTTCTATGAACCACTTGATGCAGATGTCTTATTTGATATTTTAAAGAAAGTAAATTTTGATTAATTCATTAACTCCTTTTGAAAAATAAAGGAGTTTTATTTTATATTCTTTCAAAACACGAATGAAACCTTTTCAAAACATCGAAAATAAGATTTAAAGTCTATTTTTCACAAAATAAAATAAACAAAAAATATTGATTTATTT
>ULMY01007937.1_pt1 | contig 43457 bp, 30 predicted proteins | sample 1951781 | NCBI WGS metagenome assembly ULMY01 (sample SAMEA4835563, study PRJEB28245) | human gut metagenome | biome: gut microbiome; material: fecal sample | place: Denmark | collected 2008
AGTTCAGAAACAGACGAATGGTCAGATTCCGGATAACCAGGACATCATGATAAGAAAAAAAGGCGAGAAAAAAGGAATGAGTAAGGGTGCGAAGGCAGCTCTGATAATAATTCCTATATTAGTTGTCGCAGCAATTGCGGTTCTTGCAGTCATATATGTTCCAAAGTTCAGAAAATACAACGAAGCTGAAGATCTGATGACACAGGGAAAGGTCGAGGAGGCAGTTACTATTTACAAGGATCTTGGAGACTTTAAGGATTCGTATATCAAGGGTAACGGAGCAGCTTATTACAGATATGCCGCAGAGCTTGAAAAGGATGGAAGAAATCTTGAGGCTGCCGAGTATTATAAGAAATCTGCAAACAGCATGAAGGCTGCAGAGGATTACGGCAGATCAGACGATAAGAATTCAGATGAAATAGACAGTTCGGACGCATTTGATAAGGCGGATCAGTGTTATTACAACGCCGGAATGGATCAGATGAATGCAGCATCGTATGATTCTGCTATAGAGGCGTTCAAGAACGCGGGAACATACAAGGACTCATCAGATAAGGTTATAGAGTGCACATACAAGAAGGCACAGGCTTTGATAGGTTCTAAGGACTATGACAGTGCCATAGAGATACTTTCAACTATAGAAGATTACAGCGATGTCAAGAATCTTCTTGCCCAGTGTTACTATAACAAGGGATCCGAGCTCTTAAAGGCAGGAAAGTATGACGAGGCATATGATATGTATACAAAGTCAGAATATGACGACTATAAGAAAAAGGCAAGTGAGTGTATATATCAGAAAGCGGGCGAGTACTACAAAGAAAAGGATTACAAGAATGCACTCAAAAGCTACGAAAAGGTAGATTCAAGTTATAAGAAGTGTATTAAAGAGAAAGACAAATGTTATATAGGTCTGGCAAGTCAGGAGTATAAAAACAAGAATTATAAGAGTTCAGTCGAGTATTATGAAAAGGTTCAGAAAACCGATGTGTCAGAAAAAATAGTCAAGGCAAAGCTTGCATATATAAGTGCAAATAAAAACGCTTCGAATGAGACGACAATGACATATATAGGACAACTCAGATATGCAGGCAATGAAAAGGCTCAGAAGGTATTTTTGGAGCTTGTGAAGTGGAATATAGAGTCATTTGTAAATAGTAGCGAAAAGGATATGGAGAAGAAGTCTAACACTATAACAGCAAAGGCTGGATCTGATATATATATACACACTTCATTTAGTTTTTCAGGTGATGATTCAATGAAGATAAGTGGATATGTAGTATATTCAGATGGAAATAAATCTGACAGTATAAGTTTTTCAGATAATGTTGTAGATGGATGGTCTTCATGGGTCAAGATAAATGGAGATGGAATACCAAAGGGTGTAACATATCTTTATCTTGTAAATGATAATACAGATAAAATAATTGAGGTTTATCCTTTTACTGTAAAGTAGGTGAAAAAATGATAAAGAGACCTGAACTTCTTGCACTGGAATTTTACAAATCAAGGCCTTTCAAGGGCAGTGATAAGGGAATACGGTACATGATACAGAAGGATACAGTTCCGGTTGAAAGAGATAGTGAGAATCAGGATGAAGATGGCGAAACAGAAACAAAAACAGTCCTGACAGCATTTATATGGCCGGAGCCGTTCTGCTTTGAGGTTACCTCAGATGAGAAAAAAGGATCAAAGCAATTTGATTTTTCTGAAGAGGGTTTGTGTGAAGCGATAGACTGGCTGAATGAGAATCATGATGCGTATGTGTACAAAAAACAGTAAAAAAATTATAAAAAAATTAATAGGGGTGGTAGCGGCTGTCATCGTACTGATGGCAGCTGTTGTTGCTATTATCCTCTTTCATTTTATTAGAAAACCACAGGTGAAGCTTGTGGAATCCATGACGAAGACTGTAAGGTCGTCTCAGAAATCTGATCTTAACAGCAGATATGGCACCTATGATATATGTCAGAGTATGATAAAGGGAAATACAAATTTTTCATTTGAGGATACAAGTGATGAAACCGATGGAAAAACTGTTCAGATAGAGCTTCTCAGATCTGCGGCAGATCAGAAATTTTTTGCACAGACATCCATAGATGACAAGAGCTTTAAATTGTTTGTAAACAAGAAAACCTCTCTTATATATATAGATGACATGGCAGTGAGAATAAAATACGCGGATAATCTGATAACAAATATGAGCAACTCCCCCATAACAACAGTTCTTGGCCTTGACAATGAGACAGTGTATACATTTGGAAGTGCTTATGAGAATTGCATGAGACTGGCTGCAAATAATTATAAAGAGGATAATAATATAAAGACAGATGTCATAGAAAAAACATTAAAATACTTTCTGGATATGCAGGGAGACTATGAAGGCAGCCGTGATATCACGGTTGGGGACAAGTCCCAGAAATGTAAAGTTTATTCAGTGGTGTTTGATGTTCAAGATTTTTATAAATATCTTGATGATTGTTTTGGAACTCATGAGCTTGATCTGCAGGAGGTTTATGATTCACTCAGCAAATATATGCCTGATTTAGAAACCATTGACAACGCTGCTGTTATGGTACATGATATAAAACAATTTGTGGATGATATATTGGATGGCGACAACATAACATTTTATTTTGCAATAAATAGATCTGGCGAACTGGTCACATTGTATGCAGATGATATATCGGACAGAAAAGTCAGCGTGAACCTCAGTTTTAGTGGAACTGACTACATAGCTCAGTCGTATGAACTGTCGGTAAATATTCCTGGACAGGATGGGAGATCATTTGTTTTTTCAAAGAAAGATGTCACGGATGGGGATGAAATAGGAGTATCATATAGGGTGAAGATAGACTCCGCGAGTGTTTCCGGTAATATAGAAGGTGGTCTTGATGTTTTGTTTTTGGACGACAATGCAGAGATCAACTTAAAGATCGGAAATGCAGGGATAAAGAAATCCGCATTGATATCCGGCAACAAAAAAGGAAGCAGTCTGGATTTTAAATGGAATGAAAATGGAGAGGGAAGTCTTCACATAGGCTGTGATCCGGATTCCATAGACAAGCCAGAGTACAGTGACAGTATAGACTTATTTGACACAGATATAATCAGCGCGTATAAATTTATGAAGAAGATAATGAATAACGGCTGATATAATAAATGAAAATTATACATACAGACCTGAATTATATGGAGATATGATATGAGTGATACAACTGCAGTAAACAACACAGAAAAGGGTAAATACACTTCAGGTGTAGTGTACAAGATCATAATAGCTATGACATTTCTGATAGCATTTGGACTTATTATGGTGGCAAGTACATCAAAAGTTCAGGAAGTGTCGGAGAATTTCAGAGAGCATGTTATATATATAGGTATAGGTATAGTTTTGGTATTTTTTTGTGTATATGTACCATATGGATGGTATAAAAAACTTGCCTGGGTGGCATATGGAATATCCGTAATCCTTACAGCGTGTCTTATGAACAAATCGTGGGGAATTGAGGTAAACGGTGCCACAAGATGGCTTAAATTTCCAGGATTGCCACAGTTTCAGGTGGCCGATGTTGTAAAGACATGTATGATCATATTTATAGCGGCATATATAAGCAGTAAATGGCGTGAGATGGACAAATTCAAAACCATAATTATATTGTGGCTGGTAGTTGGCGCCGAGGCAGTGTTCCTTTATAAGGTATCGAATAACCTGAGTTCAGCCCTGGTTGTTTTGGGTATATGTTATCTCTGTACTTTTATAACAAGTAAGAACTGGAAGCTTCATCTTGTAGTTCTGATTTTATTTCTGCTCGTTGCTGCAGGACTTATAGGTTATGTTGTAACACATCTGCCAACACAGGATGAATTAAAAAATGATGATAACAACTTCCGTTTTGGAAGAATTATTGGATGGCTTTACACAGACAGGTATGAGCTGGACGAGGGTTATCAGGTTAAACAGTCGCTCTATGCAATAGGAAGTGGATCACTTCTCGGCAAAGGCCTTGGAAGTGGTACCCAGAAGCTGGAGAATATACCAGAGGCTCAGAACGATATGATATTTGCCATCGTATGTGAGGAACTTGGATTGGTTGGAGCAATACTTCTCTTCCTTATGTATGGATATCTCATATATCAGCTATACGTGATAGTAAAAGAGTCAACAAATGTATTTGGAAGTGTTCTTGTAATAGGAACGATGGTACATTTTATATGTCAGATAATCATTAATGTATGCGTAGCCACAAATCTTTTCCCAAACACTGGTGTTTCACTGCCATTTATAAGTTCGGGAGGTTCGGCACTGATAACTACTATGATAGAATGTGGAATCTGCATAGGTGTGCGAAGTCAGCAGACAAAGAGAATGTATCAGAAACATCTGGCAGAATAAGAGGATAACAATTGCTACGAGGAGGAAATGTATGCGAAAAATCAGAGAAATAGCGCTTGTTACTGCAACTGCATTGTTGATGACAATGTGCCCTGTTGATATGACAGGTTCAAATTCGAAACATAGCGGCAGAGCAGGATATACAGTGTATGCAGCAGAGACAGACAGTGCGGAATATACAGTGGCATCATCTTCAGATTCTGATAAGCCTGTAGAAAAAAACGGCTGGTATAATGAAGATGGAAAGAGATTTTATTATAGCGAAGGTGAAAAACTGAAAAGCCAGCTTCTTCAGATAAATGAGAAAAACAATGGTAAGATATACAAAAATACATATTATTTATCCTCCGACGGATCAGTGACTGGTGGATTGAAAAAGGTAAATGAAAGTCTGTATTACTTTGATTCAAGCTCTAAGACTTTTCCTGGAGCTGCGGTCAGTGGATGGAAATCTGTAAATAATAAAACATATTATTTTCTCAGCAGCAAGAAAGCCGCCGTGGGTGTCACGACAATAGGATCAAAGAAATATTATTTTGCACCTGATACAAATGTACTTCAGGGTGGACTTAAAAAAACGACAAACGGATATATGTATTTTTCAACGAAGACAGGTGTGGCTGTTGTGAACAGACTGGTTGACAGCATGTATTTTAACGGCGAGGGATATGCCGTTAAAAGAACGTTTGTTACATACAATGGAAATGATTACTATATAGGGTCTAATTACAAGGCAGTGACGGGAATAAAAAAGGTAGATAATTATTACTATAACTTTGATTCTAAAGGTGTCATGAAGAAGAATGTGTGGTATCAGTCAAAGTCCGGCAGATATTATTTTGGTTCCAACGGACGTACGGTGAAGGGACTGAACAGGATAAGCGGTTATACGTTCTATTTTGATGGCAATTTTAAGATAGTTAAAAATACCTGGAAGACTATAAACGGCAATAAATATTATTTTGGACCGAGCAGTAAGGCATATACAGGACTCAGAAAGATAGGTAATTATTACTATTACTTTGGTGCCAAAGGAGTAATGGCAAAAAACAAATTTTTAAAGATATCAGGCAAGAAATATTACTTTGGAGGCAATGGCAGAGCCTATATCGGTGTGAGACGTGTAAATGGAGAGGTGTACAACTTTTCTTCAAAGGGATATCTGACAACTGGTATCAAGAAAGTATACGGTAGACTGTATCTTTTTGATGAGAACGGAAAAGTCGTGAGAAGAAGTGGATGGTATACTTCAAAGAAGGGTAATAAGTATTACCTGAAATCAAATGGAAGCCTTGTAACTGGATATAAGAAAATTGGCGATGATTTCTACTTTTTCAGAGAGACTAACGGTCGTATGTACAAAAACAGATGGGCATATGCAAAGGGATACAAGTTCTACTTTGGAAAAAATGGAAAGAGACTTACAAATGTTGAATCCATTTTAGGCCCACAGGATTCATATGAGATCATGGTGAATAAGACTACAAATGTTGTAACGATATATGCAAAGGATGGCAATAAGGGATATACGATTCCAGTCAAAGCATTTGTGTGCTCAGGAGGAGACAGTACACCTCTAGGAACCTTCTATATACCAGCAAAATGGAGATGGCTGTCACTTGTTGGCAATTGTTATGGACAGTGGAATACACTGATAACCTACGAGGAAAGCATATTGTTCCATTCAGTATATTACGATGAGGTGGATGCAGATACGTTGTCAGTGGATGCATACAATAAGCTTGGAACTACATGTTCTCATGGATGTATAAGACTTAAAGCTGGCGATGCAAAGTGGATATATGACAATTGTTCATTGGAAACAAAAATTACTATATTTGAGAGCAATGCTGATGGTCCTTTCCCAAAACCATCATTTGTAAAGCTTAGTTCTAGCCATACATGGGATCCTACAGATCCAAATATGGCTTATAAATGTAAAGAACGTGGATGTCATAAAGGAATAGCGTGGTAAAATTATGGAATACAGAGTGAATATGAGTAAAAAAATATATATCATAGCCATTTTCATTTTGGCTGCGGCTTCCTTGTTTGTTCTGTCCGCCTGTGAAAAAAAAGATAATGGAACAGAGACAACACAAAAAAAAATAATGAATGGAACCGTTGAGTCTGCTGCTGATTTCACACATATAGGCGTGTATATAGATGTGAATAAAAATGATTCTGGAGTTACTGATGTCAAGTATACTATATCTGGAGAAATTGCCATAGTGAGCTTCAGATATAAAGGAGTCCGGGTAGAACTGAGGGGATCTTGCAAATACAGTCAGTATGAACTTGCTGGAGTGAAAGATACCAGCAATGGAGATCTGATAGCCACTGATATAAACGGGTATAGAGCTTCACTTTACACACTTGATCCTGGAAGAATAATTTTTTGGAGTGATGGCAAGATCAACTATTCTCTGTACATATATGTCACTGCTACGGATGATGATGTTAATGATATTGTGAAACAAATATCGTTTGAGAGCCGCTATGAAGAACGCGATGATGTCAAAAATCAGACAGTTGATGAAGGAAAGCAATTTGCAGAGAAGATCATCAAGGTATTTTGTGATAAAGATATAGAGGCTCTGGAAGATATGATGTATTATCCACAGGAGCTTGGAAATGGCAATTCTGTTGCAAATGTAAATGAATTGAGAAATCTCAGCAAGGATGATATGTTTACAGATATACTTATAAAGGCTCTGAGCGACAAGAATGCACTTGACGAGATGAGAATATCTGATGATTGCACGGAGTACACCATCGGAACAAATTACAAGAATGTTCATTTCAAACTGATGGATGATGGACAGTTTCTTATTACAAAGATAAACAACTAAAATAAATTATTAATTCCCCAGACATAACCTAGTCGGATTGGTGTGTCTGGGGAATTTTGTATGTTGGGATTAGATTTTATCAGATAAGTGAAAAACCAGCCGTATATTGTTTGTTTGTGAGATAAAATAGAAGACGAATTGGATTGAGAGCGTGTATTAAAGTCCTTAAAATTGAAAACAGGACAAGCTGGATGCGTAAGACGGAACCTGGTTTGGTACTGTAAAGGAGGAAAATACATAATGGCGGAAAAAAGTTACAGCATAAGTGAAGCGGCGGCGATGGTTGAGGTTGAGACTCATGTACTCAGGTACTGGGAGGAAGAACTTGAGATAGACATAAGAAGAAATGAGATGGGTCACAGATGTTATGAGGACCGGGATGTCAAGATATTGCAAAGAGTAAAGATACTCAAGGATAAGGGAATACAGCTCAAGGCTATAAAGGATATGGTTCACAAAATGTATGATATGCTGGATGAGAGCAAGGATGAAAAAAAATCAGTGAAGCCTGTGGACAATGATGCAAATGATGAAGCTGACGAAAATCCAGATGAATTAGACAGGATATTGAATGAAAACAAGCTGTTAGATATAAAAAATATAGACACAATAAGAGTCAATTGTGGGGACAGCAAATATGGTTCCGGGGATGAAGGCACTGATTCCAGAATAGTTGATTTCAAGATGGCCCAGTTTCAGAATATTATGGATAAGATAGTGAGCAATTCCATAAAAAACAATATAAAGATGATAACTCAGTCAGTATCTGGGACTGTCACGGAGGATGTAATAAAACAGATAGATGTACTTATACAGGAAAAGGAGGAGCAGGAGGAGGCAAGATACAGAAGGCTTGACACAACGATCAGGGAACTGCAGCAGACCAGACAAGAGATAGCAGCATCTGAGGCTGGCAGAAAAAGAAGAGGACTGTTCAGAAAGAAAAATAAATAGTGAAAAAGATCATTAAACATATTATTAAACATATAAGGGTAGTTGTTTATAAAAACTTCATACACTGTCAGGGTGATTTCATGTTATAGTAACCGTGGGAGTTGATATAAGATGAACATCACAAAAAAAGTAAAGATAATGATCATAGTAGTGTGGCTTACCGCATTGGTATCTATGGTAATAGGAACATGTATTATAGGAAAATATTTTATAACGGGAACGTATGGCAGTAATCATTCCCTGCAGCTTTTATATAGCCAGAATGATCCGGTGAATGATGTATACAAGGCAATATCGGCAGAGAGAGAGAGTATTATAAATAAGGTAAAGAGCAATCCAGGTTATTACCTTGACAAGAAGAATGCCGCTGATCTCAATGAAAGGACATCTGCAAACAACACATATGTGATCATGAAGGTGGATGACGAGTACATATTTGTGGGGGTTGATACATTTTCTGATGCGCTGAAAAATCAGTTAAAGTTTAACGACAGCAGCACAAATATAAGTACTATAGACGAGGATACAGATGTCGGAGGGGAAAATCAGATCAAGGTTCAGGAGTATCTGATGACGCAGCCATCCATGTATCTCTGTAACCAGATATCCTATGTATATCAGGGGCAGAGTGTTGATTTGTATATGCTCACATATTATGGTAATTATATGGACAGATTCAGAGGAACGATGTTTGGCTACATAATTCTTATGGTCGTCATCATGTTTATACTCAGTGGACTAGTGGCATTACTTATATATCAGCAGTTTGTAAATCCTCTTGTAAAACTCAAACAGGCTGCAGAGAAAATGGGGTCCGGTAATCTTGATGAGAAAATAGAGATATGTAAAAACAGGGAAGATGAGGTCGGCGAGCTCTGTGAATCATTTGAGAATATGCGTCAGAGAATGAGTGATTTTGCAAAAGCTAAGATGCATTATGAGGAGGAGAACAGACAGCTCATAAGCAATATATCCCATGACCTTAGAACCCCTATAACCACTATAAAGGGTTATGTTGAAGGAATTATGGATGGTGTGGCAGATACACCAGAGAAGCGTGACAGATACCTAAAGATGATATACAGCAAAGCAAATGAGATGGACAGTCTGATAAATGAGCTGTCGCTCTACACGAATATCAACAACAATGCGATACCGTATGAGTTCCACAGAGTATCGGTGAAGGATTATTTCAATGACTGTATGGAGGAAGTGCACGCAACACTTATGTCCAAGAATATGACTCTGACATACAGGAATTATTGTGATGATGATGTAATGGTAATAGTTGATCCGGATCAGCTAAAGCGTGTTATCAATAATATCGTAACAAATTCTATAAAATATATGGATAAGGAATATGGACAGGTTGATATCAGCATATATGACAATGATGCTGAGGTAAAGATTGCCATCAATGACAACGGCAGGGGAATTGATACGGATAGTCTCCCTCATATATTTGACAGAATGTACAGGGCAGACAGTGCGAGACAGTCCCGGGGAGGAAGCGGTCTGGGACTTGCTATTTGTAAGAAGATAGTGGAAGAACACGGCGGAAATATATATGCGACCAGCCAGATAGGAAAAGGAACGACTATAGTGTTTACGCTGAAGAAATATATCCCGAAGGATGTTGGCAATGAAGCACAAGCAGATGGCGATGAAGAGTCCGCAGAAAACAGCCAGAAAGACATACAGAAGAAGGATGGCCAGCGTAGGGACAACCAGAAGAAAGATACACAGCGAAAAAGTACATTGCAGATTATAAATCCACTAAAGAAAAGGAGAGATACAGATGAGCAAAATATTGATAATTGAAGATGAGCTCAGTATTGCGGAACTTGAGAGAGATTACTTAGAGCTTAATGATTTTGAGGTTGAGATAGAAACAAATGGAATTAATGGACTGGAGAAGGCTTTGAGTGAGGAGTACAGTCTTATACTGCTTGACCTTATGCTTCCTGATATGGATGGATTTGAGATATGCCGTCAGATCAGGGAGAAGAAGGATATACCAATCATAATGGTGACAGCAAAGAAGAATGATATAGACAAGATCAGAGGCCTTGGTCTGGGTGTTGATGACTATGTGACGAAACCATTCAGTCCAAGCGAGCTGGTGGCAAGAGTGAAAGCTCATATATCAAGATATGAGAGATTGGTTGGATCAACAGCTCTCAAGAATGATGTCATCGAGATCAGAGGACTGAAGATAGACAAGACAGACAGAAGAGTATATGTAGACAACGAGGAGAAGGTATTTACAAATAAGGAATTTGACATACTGTGTTTCCTTGCCAGCAACCCAAATAAGGTATTCTCCAAGGATGAGCTGTTCAGCAAGATCTGGAATATGGACAGTATAGGCGATATAGCAACGGTTACTGTTCATATCAAGAAGATAAGGGAGAAGATCGAGTTCGATACCTCAAATCCACAGTATATAGAGACTGTATGGGGTGTTGGCTACAGATTCAGAATGTGATAAGAAAGCCCCAGACGGCGAATGAGGAGTAAACAAATGAAATTAAACATTTTACATGAGGACAGTGATATCATTGTGGCTGTGAAACCGTGTGGTGTGCCGACACAGCCGGACAAGACAAATTCCGAGAGCATGGTGAGCATGCTCAAACTTAGAATATATGAGAGAGAAAACAGAAAAGAAGAGCCATATCTTGTTCCTATACACAGACTGGACAGACCTGTCGGAGGAGTTATGGTATTCGCAAAGACGCCTGAGGCGGCAGCAGCTCTCTCAAAGCAGAGTGAGGATGGCACTATGCTCAAGTACTATCAGGCGATACTCACAGGAGAGCTTCCAAATGACCAGGGTGTGCTGAAGGATTACCTGCTCCATGACACAAAGGACAACGTGACGAAGACCGTGGACAAGGATACACCAGGGGCAAAGTATTCAGAGCTAGAATATGAGGTGCTGGATGTTATGGACACGGATGAAGGGGTACTCTCATATGTTCTTGTGGAGCTTATAACAGGAAGACACCACCAGATCAGGGCGCAGTTTGCAAAGAGAAAATGCGGCATATGGGGTGACACGAAGTACAATCCAAAGTTCCAGAAGACGAAGAAAAAATATAAAGAAATTGGACTTCATGCATCAAGATTGGAATTCGACCATCCGACCACAGGTGAGCACATGGTGTTCAAGCATGAGCCGGAGGGCGGCGCATTTGCGATACTGGATCTGGATGAGTTCTAAGAAAAAGAAATTCATAGGGCGGATGTCGACATGTTACGTGTTGACATCCGCCTTGAAATTATGTAGATTAAAGAGTGTATGCAATTAAGTAGTTCAGACAAAAATGAATGATGGTGACAATTCTAAATTAATTGAGTTGCGGCTAAGAGATTGCAGCAGCAGATATAGAATGTTTTAGAATAAGGAGATAAATAAGATGGCAAACGATAAGAAGATGGTTGAAGCTATTACTTCCATGGATGAAGATTTTGCACAGTGGTATACAGACGTTGTCCTCAAGGCAGGACTTATCGCATATACCAACGTGAAGGGATGTATGGCTATCAAGCCCGCAGGATATGCAATCTGGGAGCTTATACAGAAACAGCTTGATGAGAGATTCAAGGCTACAGGTGTGGAGAATGTGTACATGCCAATGCTTATTCCAGAGAGCCTTCTTGAGAAAGAGAAGGATCACGTTGAGGGATTTGCACCGGAGGTAGCATGGGTTACATATGGTGGACTCAATCCTCTTACAGAGCGTATGTGTGTAAGACCTACATCAGAGACTCTGTTCTGCGATTTCTACAAGAATGATATTCAGTCATATCGTGATCTGCCAAGGGTATATAATCAGTGGTGTTCAGTAATGCGTTGGGAGAAGGAGACAAGACCTTTCCTTCGTTCAAGAGAATTCCTGTGGCAGGAGGGACACACAGCTCATGCAACAGCAGAGGAGGCTGAGGCAAGAACAATACAGATGCTGAATCTGTACGCTGATTTCTGTGAGGATGTACTTGCTATGCCGGTTATCCGTGGACAGAAGACAGAGAAGGAAAAGTTTGCCGGAGCAGAGGCAACATACACAATAGAGGCACTTATGCACGACGGCAAGGCACTTCAGTCAGGAACAAGCCATAACTTTGGAGATGGATTTGCCAAGGCGTTTGGTATACAGTTTACAGACAAGGACAACAAGCTCAAGTATGTTCATCAGACATCATGGGGTATGACAACAAGACTTATCGGAGCTATCATCATGGTTCATGGCGACAATTCAGGTCTTGTACTTCCTCCAAAGGTTGCTCCAACTCAGGTTATGATCATTCCTATCATGCAGAAGAAGGCAGGGGTGCTTGAGAAGGCAGCAGAGCTCCGCGAGAAGCTTGGAGCGTTCAGAGTAAAGGTCGATGACAGCGATAAGAGCCCAGGCTGGAAGTTTTCAGAGCAGGAGATGAGAGGTATTCCTATCAGAGTTGAGATCGGACCAAAGGATATCGAGGCAAATCAGGCAGTTCTGGTACGCCGTGATACAAGAGAGAAGATTACAGTATCACTTGATGAGATAGATGCAAAGGTTGGAGAGCTTCTTGAGACTATTCAGAAGGATATGTTTGAGAGAGCAAAGGCTCACAGAGATTCACATACACATGCAGCTCTTAACTGGGATGAGTTCAAGAATATCATCGACAACGAGCAGGGCTTTGTGAAGGCTATGTGGTGCGGCGAGACAGCCTGTGAGGAAGCAATCAAGGACGAGACAGGAGCATCCACAAGATGTATGCCATTTGCACAGGAGCATCTCTCAGATGTATGTGTACACTGCGGAAAGCCAGCAAAGAAGATGGTATACTTCGGACGTGCATACTAAGATTAAGATAAACAATAATTAAAAATAACTCCTTCAGCGATATGCTGGGGGAGTTATTATATTTTATAATAATATTATGGTATAATTATGGTATGATAAATCAACAATATAGTTTATAGCTTATTTTTTTACATATAGAAAAGGAGCGAATTAATATGCCACAAATTATACCAATAAAGGAATTAAAAAATACTTCTGAAATTTCTGAAATGTGTCATGGCACAGATGAGCCTATATATATAACAAAAAATGGCTATGGAGACATGGTGATCATGAGTATGGAAGTGTATGAACAGATGATGCGGAAAATTACAGATATAAAGATGCGGAGAGAAGATATATGAGAATAGACATTCCAGAGGGAGCAAATAGGGTAATAGAGGGTCTTGAGGCAGCAGGCTATGAGGCTTATATAGTCGGCGGCTGCGTGAGAGATAGCATACTTGGAAGGTTGCCGGGGGACTGGGATATCACCACATCTGCCAGACCAGAGCAGGTGAAGGAGATATTCAGGCGTACCATAGATACGGGAATAGAGCATGGAACCGTAACGGTAATGATGGGCAAGGAAGGCTATGAGGTCACGACATACAGGATAGATGGAGAGTACAGTGACCACAGGAGACCTGACCAGGTTGAGTTCACGGCAAGTCTTGAGGAGGATCTCAAGAGAAGAGACTTCACGATAAATGCCATGGCGTACAGTCACAGCAAGGGAATCATAGACATGTTCGGCGGAGTACAGGATCTGAATGACAAGGTTATAAGAGCCGTCGGTGTGGCAAGGGACAGATTTGACGAGGATGCACTCAGAATACTCAGGGCGATAAGATTTGCCGGACAGCTTGGATTTGACATAGAGAGAGATACGAGAAAAGCCATGATAATTCAAGCACAGTATCTGAAAAATATAAGTGCGGAGAGGATCAGGGTGGAACTCACAAAGCTCCTAGTATCAGACCATCCGGACAAGCTTCTTGAGGCGTATGTCACAGGCATAACTTCATACATACTTCCAGAGTTTGATAAGATGATGGAGCAGCCGCAGAACAATCCGTATCATAGATACAACGTGGGAGTACATTCCATAGAGGCGGTCAAGAATATCAGACCGGATGTGACCATGAGGTGGGCAGCACTTCTCCACGATGTCGGTAAGCCGGCAACACACACGGTTGATGAGAATGGCATAGATCATTTCTTTGATCATCCCGAGAAGGGTGTGCCTATAGCGGAAAGCATTCTGCGAAGACTCAAGTTTGACAACAACACTATCAAAGATGTGTGTACTCTGGTCAGATGGCATGATTATGGAATGGGAAGTGTTCCGAAAAAGGGCAGTATAAGAAAGCTTTTGGGAGAAGTCGGAAAAGATTTCTTCCCATATATAATCGAGATAAAAAAAGCCGACATGGCAGCCCAGAGTGATTACAATCTGGAGGAGAGACAGAGCCAGCTTGCAGCACTTGAGAAGAAATATGAAGAGATCATGGCATCAGATGACTGTGTCAGGATCAAAGATCTCAAGATAAATGGAGGAGATCTGATAAAGCTTGGAATAAAACCGGGACCTCAAATGGGTGAGATACTTCAGAAACTGTTGGATATGGTTATAGAAGATCCTGAAAAGAACGACAGAGAATACCTTATTGAACAGGTCAAAATGATGTAAGGAGTATGTATTTCCTATATCATATAAAAAAGAATTATTGGATGATGCGATAACAGTCGTAAAAAAATCCGGTAAAATATAATAACTTAAGAATGAATCTTAACAGCCCCTCATACAATAATTTAGCAGGTTATTATTGCTATAAAGTGAGCGAGGGCTTATCTGTGAAGTGGATGTGTGTATATTATCTGACATTACCATAATCAGGACATATGAATCCGCCGGCACTCAGCGATGCGGAGCGAGTGCTAGTGCCGTTGCAGGATTCATCGAGCGAGAGCGCTCATGATTAGGTAAGTCAGATAGATACACACTTCACAGATACCCCCGAGCGACAGTTGTAGGAGGGGGTTTTCATTTGGCTGAAAAAATGGGTGAAGTGTATGAGGCATATGACATGGAGGTGCAGGGGATAGGCAGAGGCAGAGGTGCTATTATTCTGATGACGGACAAGGGCATACGGCAGGTGTCGGCTCTAAATGGAACGGACGAGAGGCTTTTGCAGGAGAAACAGTTCAAGGATAGTATATATGAAAAGGGATTCTGCTATATAGACAGGGTGGTTCCGAACAGCGATGAGGAGCTTGTGACATGTGACAGGTATGGCAATCCATTTGTATGTCGGGAATATTTTCAGGGGAGGGAATGCAGTGCATCCAATATCAGGGATTTGGAGAAGGCAGTCATCAATCTGGCACAGTTTCATAAAGCCGGCAGGGAACTCTATGAGGATGAGGGAAGCCGTGAATATGATAAAATGCCGGGCAATCTCGACAGAAAATTGAGAGAGCTGCGTAGAATCCGCAATTTTGTCAGCAGAAGAAATAAAAAGAATGATTTTGAGATCCAGTATATAAGGGCGTTTGATTATTTTTATGGGCAGGCAGACAGATGTCTCAAACTGTTTGAGGAGAACTTCAAATGCAACGAAAAGTGGATAGGATATTGTCACGGATCTTATAACTATCACAGTGTGATGTTTTGTGACGGATACATAGCAACAACCAATTTTGACAGATTCCATGTGGGATATCAGCTTGTTGATCTTTACCAATTTATGAGAAAGGCGATGGAGAAGAACAGGTACGACATAGAGATGGCGCGGGATATATTGAGTGCGTACAGCCAGATAAGGCATCTGGATAAGGAAGACTATGAATTTATATACCTTATGTACAGTTTTCCTGAGAAGTTCTGGAAGATAAGCAACCGCTATATGAACAGCCGAAAGAGCTATATATCCCCGGTTTTGATGGAAAAACTCCAAAAAGTTATCGAAGATGACCAAGAAAAGCTCAAAATTTTGAGCGAAATTAACGATACCTATGGACTTCACAAGCTGACAAATTAAGAGTATAATGTTGGGGCGTGGATAATAATTGAGTTAGACACGTGATACTGAATTGTGATGTATTTTACAGATGGTTTTTTCGTGTGTGTTTTCCATTTGTAGGATGCTCTATGGGTAACATAAAGCAATAGATTTCACAGGAGGCAAAATGATGAGTGATTATAATTACAAGGACGTGTATGAGCAGTGGGTGAACAATCCTTTATTTGGTCAGGAAACAAAGGATGAGCTCTTAGCGATCAAGGACGACGAGAAAGAGATAGAAGAAAGATTCTATTGTGATCTTGTATTTGGAACAGCCGGACTTCGAGGCATCATCGGAGCTGGTACTAACAGAATGAACATATATGTAGTGCGCAAGGCTACACAGGGACTTGCAAACTACATCATCAAGGCGGGCAAGCAGGACAAAGGTGTGGCAATAGCTTATGATTCAAGAAGAATGTCACCTGAGTTCTCTATGGAGGCAGCGCTCTGCCTGGCAGCAAATGGCATAAAGGCTTACAGATTTGAGTCACTCAGACCAACACCTGAGCTTTCATTTGCAGTTAGATATCTGGACTGTGTAGCTGGTATCAATGTAACAGCATCACACAACCCACCAGAGTATAACGGATATAAGGTATACTGGGAGGATGGCGCACAGATCACACCACCTCATGACCAGGGAATCATGGCCGAGGTAAAGGCCATCACAGATTTCGCAGATACAAAGACTATGGACATGGTAGAGGCAAAGAAGAAGGGGCTCCTTGTAACTATCGGTTCAGAGGTTGATGACGCATACATGGGCGAGCTCAAGAAGCTCATCCTTAATCAGGATGCAATTGACAAGTATGGCAAGGATCTCAAGATCGTGTACACACCACTTCACGGAACAGGTAACATCCCTGTAAGAAGAATCCTCAAGGAGATCGGTTTCGAGAATGTATATGTGGTACCAGAGCAGGAGCTTCCGGATGGAGAGTTCCCAACTGTTGAGTATCCAAACCCAGAGGCAAAGGAAGCATTTACACTTGCACTCAAGCTGGCAAAGGAGGTCGATGCAGATCTCGTTCTTGCAACAGACCCAGATGCCGACAGACTCGGATGCTACGCAAAGGATTCCAAGACAGGTGAGTACAAGGTGTTCACAGGAAATATGTCAGGAAGCTTACTCTGCGAGTATGAGGTAAGCCAGATGAAGGAGAAGAATGGCAGCCTTCCAGCAGACGGAGCAATCGTCAAGACTATCGTTACTACCAACATGGTAGATGCTATAGCAAAGTATTATGGAACAGATCTCATCGAGTGTTTCACAGGTTTCAAGAACATCGGACGTGAGATTCTCAGATTTGAGCAGACAGGCAAGGGAACATACCTCTTCGGATTTGAGGAGAGCTACGGATGCCTGATCGGAACACATGCAAGAGACAAGGACGCAGTTGTTGCAACTATGGCTCTCTGCGAGGCAGCAGCTTACTACAGAGGTCAGGGCAAGACTCTTTGGGATGCGATGATGGATATGTACGAGAAGTACGGATATTATGTTGACGACATCAAGACCGTGACACTCAAGGGTGTTGAGGGATCAAAGAAGATCGGACACATCATGAATATCCTCCGTGCAAATGTACCTGAGCAGGTTGCAGGCTACAAGACAAAGGTTGTTCGCGACTATCGTCTTGAGTATATAAGAAACATCGAGACAGGTGAGGTCAAGCCTACCGGTTTCCCAAATGCAAACGTACTCTACTACGAGCTTGAGAACGATGCATGGCTTGCAGTAAGACCTTCAGGAACTGAGCCAAAGATCAAATTCTACTACGGAATCAAGGGTTCATCATACGATGAGGCACAGAAGGAGTCAGCAGCATTTGGTGACAAGGTCATGGATCTCATTTATGACATACTTGAGAAGTAAGCAGAAGTAATCACAGATACAGGCAATATGTAACATATTTAGAGAAGTTCACAATGCAGAACAGACATGCAGATCCACATAAAAGGATCTGCATGTCTTTTTTAATCTGAGAGACTCATAGACTAATAAATGTTACAGATAATTAATTGTACACTTTGAGAAAATGTTAGTAACATGGTCTTTAAAGAAAATGAGAAAATGAGCAATAATGTCTTTATTGACGAGATGAAGAGGAGAAAAATTTATATGAAAACAAAAACAGGGGTAGTGAACAAATTGAAATCCAACAGGGCATTCTGGATAATCTGTGTGTTGTTTCTGGCAATCCAGTATTTTTTGTGTATTCATTACGGGATGAAGAGGGATTACCTGTTCTGTGATGAGGTATACAGTTACGGACTTGCAAACAGCAATGAGTACACATTTCTTCATCCGGGAGAGAATGATGAACCGCTTGACAATTGGGTGAGTGGAAGTTATTTCTCAGATTATATGAATTATTGCGATGAGGCATTTAATTATAAAGCGGCTTACGTGAACCAGGAGAGGGATGTTCATCCACCTCTTTACTATATGCTGCTCCATACAGTGTGCAGATTTTTCAAGGAAGCTGGATACTCGGCAATTCCGGGAATAGTACTAAATCTTATAATTCTTGCATTTGTGGATATAGTTCTCATGTATGTGGCGGCAAATCTTCTAGAAAGCAGGTGGCGCGGACTTGCGGCAACCGTTTTGTGGGGAATATCTTCAGTCGGCATCAGCAATTGCATGCTCATAAGAATGTATCTTCTACAGACATTTGAGGTCCTACTGTTTGTGGCGGCACACATATATATATTGAAGCACAAGAAAAAGATGACGGTGCCTTACTTTATAATGCTGGCATTTACAGTGTTCCTGGGCGGACTTACCCACTATTATTTTTACTTTTTCGTGGCTGGACTTGGACTTTGCGTATGTATCTATCTCCTGTCAGTAAAGAGAGTTAAGGAAATGTTTGCATATGGATTCAGTCTTGTGGCAGGGCTTGTGTGTGCCATAGCGGTATTTCCGGCAACAATCGCACATATATTTGGATACAGGGGTGACTATGCAACAAAGAATCTTACAGGATTTTCAACCAGAAAATTCATATCATACATAGGTTATGTAAATAAGGCATATTTTGCCGGACTGCTTCCTGTTATTCTGCTTATCGTTATAGCGCTCATAATTGTGTACATAGTTTCAAAGTTTGTTATAATACATATAAGTCTGAAGAGAGAAGAACACTCGATAAAGTATTCTGTAGATGTAAACAGGATTGATGTGAATGGAAAATACACAGGAACATTGTCCGCAAATGCGTTGTTATTTGCAGCGGTGGTGATAGCAGATGCCATTCTAGCATTTGTGGGAATACAAGGATCTGAGCTTGTAAACGCAAGATACATATACTCGGCACTCCCAGTATTTGCGATATTTATGGTATGGGGCATGGCAAAGCTCCTCGCGGTGGTTGCACCTGTCAACTACAATGTGATAATCGGAGTAGTATGTCTTATACTTTGTGCCGGAAGTATAAAGGTAAATGGCGTGGATTGGCAGTATGTAACATATCCTGAGAGAAAAGAAGCGGTTGAGCAGATGGCGGGAAAGGATTGTATCATAGTCTGTCATGGCGATGGAAAATGGAACAACATATATGCCGGCATAAATGCATTTTCTGTGATGGACAGGTGCAGGTATGTGTACGAGGATGATCTAGGCAAGCTTTCAGATTTGACAGCCGATTGTGGTGATGAGCTGTATATGGCAGTTATAAATGATCCACGGTTTGACAAAACGGAGATACAAAAGGACATCAAGAAGATAAGAAAGACCACAAAGTATAAAAATGTAGAGAAAACGTATGATTATGCGGGAATAAAGATATTCCGCATGACGACAAAATAGATGTTTACAGGAGATGTAATGATGAAAAAGGTGAGTTTGATTGTTCCCTGTTACAATGAAGAGGAGGCACTGCCGATATTTGCTGCAGAACTTGATAAGGTGGTACAGGGACTCGAATCGTATGAGTTTGAGGTCCTCATGGTAAATGATGGTTCTTCAGATGGTACTTTGAAGGTCATGAAGGATGTGTCATCAGAATATGAGTATTTCAAATACATATCGTTTTCCAGAAACTTTGGAAAAGAATCAGCAATGTATGCAGGATTTTGCAATACATCAGGTGATTATGTGGCGGTTATGGATGCGGACATGCAGGATCCGCCATCACTTCTTCCGGAAATGCTTGAGATTCTGGAACAGGGCGAATATGACAGTGTAGCCACCAGAAGGGTGACGAGAAAGGGTGAGCCAAAGATCAGATCATGGTTTGCCAGAAGATTTTACAAGCTTATAAACAGGATATCGGATGCTGATGTGGTGGATGGAGCCAGGGACTTCAGACTCATGAAGTCGGAGATGAAGGATGCCATAGTGTCGATGTGCGAGTACAACAGATTTTCAAAGGGAATCTTTGGGTGGATCGGATATAAGACAAAGTGGCTTGAGTATGAGAATGTTGAGAGAGTTGCCGGAGAGACAAAGTGGAGCTTCTGGAAGTTGTTCAGGTATGCCATAGACGGTATAATCAATTTCTCCGAGGCACCTATGATGATCGCGTCAGGTTTTGGAACATTTTGCACAGTTCTTTCATTTGCCATGCTGCTTTTCTTCTTTATAAGAAAGCTTGTATGGGGAGATCCTGTTGCGGGATGGCCTTCTCTCGTCTGCATTATTTTATTCGTATCGGGATTGCAGTTCCTGTGCATAGGAATGATGGGCAAATATATTGCAAAAACGTATGTTGAGGTCAAGAACAGACCTCATTATATAATATCTGACACGAATAAAGACGGAGTGGACAAAATAAATTGATAAATATTTAGGCTGGATTTACATACGTTTTACCGGGGTATGGTAGAATTATCAGTACTTTATATTTAACAGGAAACATGGTAACTTAATATTTATAGGGGACAAAAAAGTGAACGGGGGAAAGTAAGATGGGCAGTTTTACATTAAAATGTCCAACGTGTGGAGGCTCGACTGTTCTCAACCCGGAGACGGGACAGCTGGAATGCAAGCAATGTGGCAATCAGTTTGGGGCGGCTTCATGGGGAACAAAAAACTCTGCTATGATCGAAAATGAAGATGGCGAGCTGGTAGACAAGCGGAGCTACAAATCCATGAGAAAGATTGCCAGGATAAAGAGATATATCACGGACAGTCCGGATGACATATACACCATGGATGAGATAAACCTTGGAAATGATGAGGATTCTCCAAAGTATATGGAGATGAATCTGTATGAATGTACGTCATGTGGAGCGAAACTCATGGTGAAAGCCACGGAGACGTCAAGCTTCTGTGCCTACTGTGGACAGCCGATGATATTGGTGGACAGACTGGATAAGGAGCTGGAGCCGGATCTTATAATTCCATTTTCAATATCACAGAAGAGAGCAGAACAACTGATTCGTGACAGGTTTTGTAAAGGATGGTTCGTTCCGGACGAGATAAAGCATTTTCAGATAGACAAGATACGAGGAATATATGTACCTCACTGGCTCGTATCATATCATGTAAAAAAGAAAATCAAATATATATTCACTGAAAATAAAAGGGAAGTGCGCACTGGCGGCGATAGTAAATGGTTAGATTCGGTAACCCAGAATTCTCGGAAAAACGATACAGAGAGAATAATACATAATTGTATGAAGGATGCGGAATGTATAGTGTCAAGGGTACCAGGTGATGCATCACGCAGATTGAATGACAACATATCATCAAGGCTTGAGCCGTATGATATTGACAGAGTACTGGCATTTTCGCCGGAATATCTTTCGGGGTTTTATACGGACAGATATGATGTCCCTGCAAAAGTGATCGCGGCAGTGGCAAAGGAGAAGAGTGATAAAGCCCTTCGTGATGAGATGCTTGGAGATCCTGGAGATAAACGGTTTAAAGATTATCATGTCACTGATGAAAAGACAGAGATAGAATTGTCAGACATAGAATATGCGTTGTTTCCGGTATGGTTCATGACATTTCAGTATCAGGGGATACTTTATACAGTTGCAGTAAATGGTCAGACTGGAAAAGTTGTGGGCAATGTCCCATCAAACAGATTTAAGGTTGGAGCGTCCATAGGTATACTCATGACAATAATGGTTATATTTTGTACATGGCTTTCAGTACTTATGGGGAATTTCATAATGGATATCTGGATGTTTGGTTCTGAAATTCTGATGTATGTTGTTGGCGCGTATTTGTTTCTGGTGGTCAACTGTATCCTATATTTCTGGAGAGCTATCAATAAGCTTCACAGGTCGAGAATTGATATTCACAGATTCAGAAGTTCAGGAACTATTGAATATGTGAAGGAAAGGCAGGATAAAACATGGGTTCGTTAACATTTGTGTTTGTTGCTGTGGGTGTTGCATGTGGAATATTTCTTACGATAGGAATTGTTCTGTCTGCTCTTGTGAGGTCAAATAATATTGGACAGGACGAGATGAAGGAATCTTCATATATAGATTATACAACATTATCATATCATGCCATATATGACAGCCAGAATGCAATAAATCATTTTGATGGAAATTACAAGAATTAGATATGATGACAAAACTAAAGAGATTTGTTATCATACTAGTTGATATATGAAAGATCACAGGGAAAAGGAATTGGAGGTAAATCAACAAATGAACGAAAATCAGGATCAGCAGTTTGGTCAGCCACAGGGAGAAAGCCCATCGTCAGATCAGGCTCAGGCAAATCAGCAGACAGGTGCATACAGCCAGGCACAGACAGGTGCATATGGCCAGCCACAGATGAATCAGCAGATGTATGGTCAGCAGATGTATGGTCAGCAGGGTTACGGTCAGGGACAGATGAACCAGCAGATGTATGGTCAGCAAGGCTATGGTCAGGGACAGATGAACCAGCAGATGTACGGTCAGCAGGGCTATGGTCAGCCACAAATGAACCAGCAGATGTACGGTCAGCAGGGCTATGGTCAGCCACAAATGAACCAGCAGATGTATGGTCAGCAGGGTTATGGCCAGCCACAGATGAATCAGCAGTATGGCCAGCAGCAGGCTAAGAAATCGTCAGCAGCAAATGATATGATAAACGGTATTCTTAAAAATGTACTTGGACTTTTCAAGACACCTGCTGATACGGCGGGCGAGATGGTCGAGAGTGAGAATATGGTTTCAGGCGGAATACTCATAGGTGTAAATGCAGTTGTTACTTTTGTATTTTCACTTATAGGACTTCTCATCATGGGTATGGATTTTGGACCAGCCCTCGGCAGAGGATTCTATATGCTGGTATTTATGATAATTGCAAACATCATCATAACAGCAGGACTTTTCATATCGGGCGGAATCATATTCAAGGGCGGAATGACATTTGGCAAGGCGATAAATGTGTCAGGAACGATTGCTGTATATGAGACGATTGCTGTTGTAGTCGGAATCGTATTTGAGATCATCTCAGGAATCCTTCACAAGGTCGGTTTTCTCAGCGGAATCATAGGCGGATTTGCATATATTCTCTTTGCAGCGATAAGTATCGGTGGAATCCTTGTTGCAGCCCATGCTGCATATGAGAGTCTGGATCTTGATGACAACAACAGATTATACGCAATCATAGCAGCTGTTGTTATATCGATCTTCCTTATCACTGTATTTGACAACATCGCACAAAAGATATTTGACAGTGGTGCATGTGCAGAGCAGGTAATGTATTACTTCAAGCATGCTGCAGAAGTATTTGGATACCTTGACTGGTTATCATAAATACATAGAATAAGAAGTCCTACTGACACTTGTTCAGCAGGGCGGACAGATTATAAAAGTGCGGGATACTAATAAAAATCCCGCACTTTTATATTGTGCATTTTTTATGTATATGGTAAAAAGTTTTGTCATTAATTAAACATTGTGCTACAATAAAAAAGTATTTAGTCAGGGTGGCAAAGAAGTAGTAAAGAAAGGACGGGTTATGGTAAGAAAAGTTGGTTTAACAGACAGTGTTGGTTTTGCTTGCCTGGAAGATCTCCAATTGTCTAACTCCTATATGTGGGGTACCGCAATCAGTCTGGACTATTGTGGCAGAGAGGATTGCATCAAGGGGTGGAAGTTCGGACCATATGTGAGGGAGTCATACGTCATCCATATCGTAAAAAAAGGCAAGGGAGTATTCACTATAGGTGGTAAGAGTTATGAGCTGGAGGCGGGACAGGCTTTCATCATCAGACCGGGAGAAGAAACCATATACAAGGCAGATGATGATGATCCTTGGAGTTATATGTGGGTAGGATTCCACGGATACAGAGCAGAGGATTTCATAGAGTCCATGGGTTATAAGAAGGATTCTCCGATCATTAAGATCGAGCAGATGGATACATGTGCAACATGTATAAACAATATGCTCGAGTATTCGCAGATCACACGTATAAACGAGGTCAAGAGACAGAGTGCGCTTATGATGTTGTTTGCTACTATTATGGAGGACAATACATCTGGTCAGCAGGAGAATGACAATGTAGAGTATCCAAGTAAGATATACGTCAAGGCGGCAGTTGATTTCATCACTGAGAAGTATATGAACAAGATCAAGATAGATGATATTGCTGATTTCATAGGAATAAGCAGAAGTCATCTGACAGGAAGCTTCAAGAAGGAGATGGGTGTCTCACCACAGGAATATCTGATTAATTTCCGATTGGAGAAAGCTGCAAGTCTGCTTAGATCTTCAAAGGAACAGATCAATATAATCGCATACCAGTGTGGTTATGAGGATTCGCTTTCATTCTCAAAGGCATTTAAGCAGAAGTTCGGGATGAGCCCGAAATCATTTCGAAATCTAGAGGTGGAGCTTGAGACAGGCAAAGCCAAGGGTGACCATGAGGCATCTAAGCTTTAGATGAGAGTATAGCTACCAGAGAGCGCTAATGATATGATACTAAAAAACAGGATATACATTCCATATGTCGTATATGTGATGACATGGGATGTATATCCTGTTTTTATGTCCTTATTTATTGGAATTGCTGACTTCCAGCTTTTTAGTGACCTTTCTGGAATCCTTCTGGCCGGAAGATACCTGATCGGAAGATGACTTATCTGGCAGGATTTTGCTGTCTGATTCATCTGAGGGATCATCTGATACTTCATTTGATCTCATCCATGAGTCTGGATCGTCATCTGTGTATTGCTTGGTGACATCCTCGAGGTATGGTGAAAATGCCTTTATGAACATGAATGATGATACATAAGCTATCAGTCCAAAGCCACATACTATCAGTATGAATATACCCACCATGAATACCTGCGGGCTTGCCAGCAGGAAATATGCAGGCAGTGTGTAAAGTATCATTATAATAATGGTGAATATAAAATTCTTTGCCGCCATATATATGGACTGGAGTATGAGGTTCTTTAATGTATTCTCAAATGCGCTTATCACTGGGAACAGATAGATGGCGATAAAGCATATCAATATGAAGAAGATCACACTGGTGTAATACATGAGCTTGTTTTCCTGAGGACCACCTTTGCCAAAGAGATTGAAGTCCAGTGAGAATACAAAGGCTATCAGCATGAATAAGAGCCATGCTATGGTGGATTTTTTGAAATTGTCTTTAAAACCCCTGAAGAATAGTTTTATAATTCCTCCGGTCTCACCTGTCCGCTGTTTTTTAAGTAATGTGTAGTACATGGCACTCATTGACGCACCCATGGTGAATATTGGAATGCTGCATATTATGAATAGAATGTTCACTACTATAATGTCGCCAATTGTGCCAAAGATTCTGGCAAACCAGCCATCGCTATTGAAAATGTTCATAAGTTCCCTCCTGATATTAATTAATGTAGATAGTAGACATAACCTTTGCTGATATGTATGATCAGCTGCCCGAATAATGTAAGTTAACTATAGCACAAAAATACATGCCATAATATAGCATGTTTTACAATTTTCCATATGTGTTCTACATTTTGCCATAAAATAGCACAAAAATAGCGAACTTAACTACTTAAAAATATACATTTGTGACAAAAACCCATGACATTTTGACATTTTTCCATGTAAAAATCTTCACCAAAATTTTATAATTCAATCATAGGAAGCACACAGAACGCCGTAAGGCGAACCGGCAGAACAGGACGCAGAATTCAGGGTATGAAAGAGAATGTGGGTGTCGTAAATCCTGCCGGTGATGTAAAAAGGAGGAAGGTTTTATGAGAAGAACAATGAAGAAAGCAGTGGCAGTAGGGCTTGCAGCAGCAACAGCATTTTCACTGTGCGCATGTGGCGGCGGCGATGGAAGTAAGGGCGGCAGCAGCAAGGATGCACTTGAGGTAGTTATCTGGGATAACAACCAGCAGAAGGGTCTGCAGCAGATATGTGATCTTTTCACAGAAGAGACAGGAATCAAGGTTGATGTACAGGTTAAGGAGTGGGATTCATACTGGACACTTCTTGAGGCTGGAGCATCAGGTGGAGATATGCCGGATGTATTCTGGATGCACTCCAACAACTCACAGATGTACATGAAGAACAACAAGCTCTTAAAGCTCGATGACTACATCGAAAAGAGTGACAAAGTTGATATGAGCAACTACATGTCAGAGATCACAGAGCTCTACACATATGATGGTTCATATTATGCAATACCAAAGGATTACGATACAATCGCTCTCTGGTACAACAAGAAGATGTTCGATGATGCAGGACTTGAGTATCCAAATGAGAACTGGACATGGGATGATCTCTATGATGCAGCTAAGAAACTCACAAAGGATGACGGTTCACAGTACGGTTTCTGTATGAACACATCAAACGATCAGGATACTTACTACAACATGGTTTACTCAATGGGCGGTTACATCGTAAATGACGATCACACAAAGTCAGGATATGATGATGCCAACACTATCAAGGCTATGGATTATGTAGGAAAGCTCCTCAAGGATTGCTGTCCACCAGCAACAACAATGTCAGAGACAGGTACAGACGTTATGTTCCAGTCAGGCACAGTAGCAATGATCACACAGGGTTCATGGATGACAGCAGGATTCCTTGACAACGAGTATCTCGTTGAGAACTGTGATGTAGCAATTCTTCCATACGACAAGACAACAGGCATGAGAACTTCTATCTGTAACGGACTTGGATGGGCTGCATCAGCAGGCACAAAGAGGCCAGATGACTGCTGGAAGCTTATCGAGTGGTTCGGTTCAAAGGAGATGCAGGAGAAGCAGGCTGAGCTCGGTGTAACAATGTCAGCTTACAACAACACATCAGACAAGTGGGTTAACTGCACAGACAAGTTCAACCTCAACGCTTACCTTGATATCACAAAGGAGTCAACAGTTCCAGGCGTAACAAATGAGCTTGTACTCAGACCTTACACATACAATTCAACAGTATGGTCACAGGCAGCACAGACATTCTTCGCAGATGCATGGGCAGATCCATCAAAGATGGAGCAGTCATGTAAGGACTTCGCAGTTCAGATGAACCAGTACATCGATGAGGAAGACAAGTAATCCTACAGAGCATTTATAAGATAACATAACAGTGGGTAGGATGGAGGTCCTACCCATTGCTTACCAGAAACAGGCGGGGTGTTAATTACAATATAAATGAATAAGAGGAGGGATTTTATGTCAGATAACAACAAGAAAGTTGAAGAAAAAGCGGCTGAGATAATCCAGGCTACAGAGACACAGACAGTTAAGCCGGCAGCAGCAGAAGATAAAGAGTTCAAGAAAAAGAAGTCAACAACATGGGAAAGAAACCAGCGCAAATGGGGCTGGGCATTCATTCTCCCAACAATGATAGGAATCATAGTCCTCAACTTATGGCCTATAGTACAGACAATATATCAGTCATTCTGCAAGGTCGGTTCATTCGGAGATTCATCATTTGCAGGATTTGCAAATTACAAGAAGATGTTTGCTGACCCTGAGGTATGGCAGTCACTTCTCAATACATTCAAGTATGCGATCATTGAGGTTCCATTCTCAATCGCCATCGCACTTATACTTGCGGTATTCCTGAATCGTAAGATGCACGGAAGAACAATATACAGAGCAATATTCTTCCTGCCAATGGTAGTTGCACCTGCAGCTGTAGCCATGGTGTGGAGATGGTTATACAATTCACAGTTCGGTCTGTTAAACCACATCCTCGGTACAAAGATCGAGTGGATATCCAATCCAAAGATCGCATGGATCTCAGTTGCAATCATCGGTGTATGGTCGATCATTGGTTACAACATGGTTCTGTTCCTTGCAGGACTTCAGGAGATACCTAAGGATTACTACGAGGCAGCGGATATTGACGGAGCATCAGGAGTAAGAGCTTTCTTCAAGATTACTCTTCCACTTCTCTCCCCTACAGTATTCTTCGTACTCGTAACAAGAGTAATCGGAGCACTTCAGGTATTCGACCTTGTATACATGGTAATGGATATTTCCAATCCGGCCCTCAAGAAGACAGAGTCCATCGTATATCTGTTCTACCAGTATTCGTTCCAGAATGGTAATAAGGGTTATGGATCAGCAATAGTAGTTCTTCTTCTCGCAGTCATCATGGTACTTACAGTATTCCAGATGATCGGTCAGAAGAAGTGGGTTCATTATAACTAGGAAGGGGGAATCGATATGACAAGAGGCGTACAGTTTAAGAGAAGAATGCAGAGATTATTGATTCACCTCATTCTGATCATATTCTCAATCATTATGATAGTGCCATTTGTATGGATGACACTCACAGCATTTAAGACAGTAACAGAGGCAACTTCGGTAAGTCCATTCGTAATATTCCCATCACAGTGGCGTACAGACGCGTTCACTACTGTTTGGAATAACATGAACTTCCTTGTTCTCTACAAGAACACATTACTGCTCATATTCTTCAGAGTTGTGTGTGCATGTCTCACAGCAACACTCGCAGGATATGCATTTGCAAGACTTAAGTTCAAGGGCAGAGACTTTATGTTCTCCCTGATACTTTTCCAGATGATGATTCCTTCACAGATATTCATCATCCCACAGTTCCTGATGATCAGTAAGATGGGCATGACAAATACAATGTTTGCTCTGGTATTCCCGGGAATTGTAACAGCATTCGGTACTTTCCTGCTCAAGCAGGCTTACATGGGACTTCCTGGAGATCTCGAGGAGGCAGCGAGACTTGACGGATGTAACATTCCAAAGACATTCGTGTTCGTCATGGCTCCGCTTGCAAGATCATCGATGGTTGCCCTCGGTATATTCACAGCAGTGTTCGCATTCAAGGATCTGATGTGGCCACTGGTTGTAAACAGCAGTGCAAACAAGATGCCGCTCTCAGCAGCTCTTGCAACAATGCAGGGACAGTATCAGTCCAATTATCCACAGCTGATGGCTGCATCTCTTATATCATGTATACCAATGATCGTTATATATCTGATATTCCAGAAGCAGTTCGTAGAAGGTATCGCAACATCAGGTGGAAAGCTCTAAAGAAGGTTAAAGAAGATATTATATATGACCACAGGGTGACGTCACTTACTGACGCCACCCTTGTGAAGTATATCGTAAGTGCGAAGCACTTGCGATGCCGTGGACGCCGCGCGAAGCGCCTCTCACGCGTCCACTCCAAAATATACCGTAAGTGCGAAGCACTTGCGATACTGTGGACGCCGCGCGAAGCGCCTCTCATGCGTCCACTCAACACAGAAACAAAAGGAGGACGTCTATGAAAAAGCCGATAATCACGGAAGAAGAAAAACAGAAGATCAAAGAGATGGACTCCACACGCAAAAAAATAGGATATATCTGGGATTATTACAAGCTTTGGATAATAGGTGCTGTCGTTCTCGTGGGACTTGTAGTGTATTTTGCTGTTGTGTTTGCAACGAGGGAGGACAAGCCGATACTGGATGTCGTCCTTGTGAACAACTACGATGATGTTTCAGGGGACAGCAAGCTGACACAGGGGTTTGTGTCGTATGTAGGGGAAGAAAATCTCCCGGGAAGGGTTACATTTGACAACAATGCATTTTTTAATCTGGCAAATAACTCAGATTATAAGAACAGTTACTATATGAAGGTGCTGGCATACCTTGAGGCGGACACTGCTCAGGCAGTCTTGTGCCAGTATGACAATCTCATAGGTCTGGCGAAGAGCGGCAGACTTGCAGACCTGTCGGATGATAAGGTCGGCGATATATATGATAAGTATAAGGATAGGATAATTTATTACGAGGATGAAGAGGGAAAGAAGATACCTGTCGGAATAGATGTATCTGAAGGATACAAGGCGGCAGGACTTACTGAGTACACAGATGGCAAGGCATATATCGGATTGTCAGCATATGCGGCAGATTATAGATATGTGGAGAAATTTGTGGACTATATGGTGGAACTTGGAAAATAGCTTTTAAGAAGCTTGTGTGGAATCCCAAAATGTAAAAATTGCAGGGAATCGAATTAAAACTTAACTAGGAATACATTCCGGCGGAGCCGGTTGTAGATAAATTATGAAGAAAGACCAGTCAAATGGAAATTGGCTGTAGAGAAACTGGAGATCACGAAAAGGAGGACTTGGGCATGGCAATATTGATAAATGAAGAGAAAAAGCTTTTCACACTGAATACCAAAAATACTACATATCAGATGAAGGTGATTGATTATGGATATCTGGCTCATCTGTATTACGGCAAGAAAATGGACGGGGATATGTCATATGTCATAACTCATTACGATAGAGGATTTTCAGGCAATCCTTACGAGGCACAGGAGAGCAGAGAGTTCTCTCTGGACAATATTCCACAGGAATACAGCTGCTACGGCAACGGAGATTTCAGAACACCTGCATTCAACGTAAAGGATATAGAAGGAATCCACGGTTGTGATCTCAGATATGTTTCATACGAGGTTATGGACAAAAAGTACAGTCTCAAGGGTCTTCCTGCAGCTTACACAAATGATGGCGAGAAGGGCGAGACACTCAAGATCATTCTTCAGGATCCTCAGGTGGGAGTGGAGGTTGAACTCCTGTATGGAATTATAGAGGATAAGGATCTGATCACAAGATCAGCTATAGTCAGAAATATAAGCGATGCGGATATATTTGTGGCAAAGGCATCAAGTGTGAGCCTGGATTTTGTGACAGGTGATTATGATCTCATCCACTTCCATGGAAGACATGCTATGGAGCGCATGTATGAGAGAGAAGCTATAAATCATGGTGTGAAGAAGATCGGAAGCACAAGGGGTACATCAAGCCATCAGCACAGTCCATTTGTGGTACTTGCAGGCAAGAATTCAAATGAGGATGCAGGTGACTGCTATGGAATTTCACTTCTCTACAGCGGAAGCTTCAACTGTGAGGTTGAGAAGGATCAGACAGATCAGGTGAGACTTAACATGGGTGTTCAGGATGAGATGTTTGAGTATGTGCTCTATCCTGAGAGCGAGTTTGTGGCACCTGAGGTAGTTATGGTTTATTCGCCTGATGGATTTGCTGACATGTCACATAAGATGCATGACGTTGTGAGATACAATATCTGCCGTGGCGAGTACAAGACAAAGAGGAGACCTATACTCATCAACAGCTGGGAGGCAGTATACTTTGATTTCAATGGTGATGACATCGTAAATATAGCAAAGCAGGCTTCAGAGCTTGGCGTTGAGATGCTTGTCCTGGATGACGGTTGGTTCGGTGTGAGAGATGACGACAAGTCAGGACTTGGCGACTGGTTTGTAAATGAGGATAAGATGGGCGGTACTATGGCTGATGTTGTGAAAAGAGTGAAGGCTCTCGGCATGAAGTTTGGTATCTGGATCGAACCGGAGATGGTATCTGAGAAGAGCGAGCTTTTCAAGGAGCATCCTGACTATGCATTTGTGATACCTGAAAGAAAGCCGGTCATGGGAAGAAGCCAGCTGAATCTGGACTTCTCAAGAAAAGAGGTCGTAAACTGCATATTTAATCAGCTGACAGCGGTGCTTGACAAGATAGATGTTGATTATATAAAGATGGATATGAACAGAAGCATCCTAAATGTATACTCTATGACAGAGGGAATCCAGAACAATGGAACGATCCTTTACAAGTATGTACTTGGTGTATATGATTTCATGGAGAGACTTCAGGCAAGATATCCAAAGATGTTCATCGAGGGCTGCAGCGGTGGCGGTGGAAGATTTGATGCCGGAATGATGTATTACACACCACAGATCTGGTGCAGTGATGATACGGATGCCATTTGCAGGCTTGACATACAGTATGGAACTTCATTTGGCTATCCTATATCGGTGGTTGGCTCACATGTATCAGCGGTTCCGAATCACCAGACAGGCAGGACGACTCCGTTCAATACAAGAGCTGTCGTTGCCATGGCGGGAAGCTTTGGCTACGAGCTTGATCTGAACAAGGTCAGTGATGAGGAGAAGGAAGAGGTCAAGGCTCAGGTAGAAAACTACAAGAAGTATTGGGATCTCCTTCACAACGGACTCTACTATAGACTGACGGATGCAGACAAGAGCAAAGGCGTAGCTGCATGGTCATTTGTAGCAAGGGATAAGTCAGAGACACTTGTCAATATCGTGACGGTGGAAAGCTTCTGTAATGCCCCTGTACCTTTTGTCAGAGTAAAGGGACTTGATGCGGATGCCACATATGTTGACGAGGAGACTGGCGCAGAGTACAGCGGACAGGGACTTGACCAGATAGGACTTCCTGTACCACTCAAGTTCGGCGAGTACAATGCTTACCAGATCCATCTGGTTAGGAAGTAGCAAATAGATATAGGTACAAGCTTTGATGTTTTTAACTTTTAAATAAATATCTACAATACATTAGTTGAGTAATGTTATTGGTAGTTTATCGTTCAAATTTTATTGTTCGAATTGGCGCCAGTCGCCATTGTCATGTCTGAAACGGCTGACGGTGGTGGCTGGCGCCTTTTTGTTACATAATTTGAGTTGTTTGTTTTCCATAGCAGGTCTTTTGGGGTGAAAAAAGGATAAAAAATTCTTTTTTAACGTTATAATATGGCTCAAAGATACAAAAAATATAGAAAAACACTGTGTTACAAGAGCTTGCGCAATCAGGGTTTTCATAGTTTGTCAGGATCCCGGAAGTCTGCTCTGAATATCAGTGCGGCTACCATGATGAACAGGAAACATACTACCCAAGTCACCGGTTCACATACGCACACGGCAACGTAGCCGTAGACAGGAACGAGAAATACTGCAAATATTATCTTGCCGATCATTTCCAGTGCGCTGCACAGCAGCGGCGCCACTGAGTGGCACATTCCCTGAAGGGCATTTCGTACTATTACGAGAACCGCCATAGGCGGTATCATCGGTATGCTGATCCTGAGATACATGAGACCATTGGATATAACTGTATTGTCTGAGCTTCCGGTTATCAGCACTAGAATAGATCTTGCAATGGTGAAGGTGCAGATCATAGCAAGCACCCACCACACTCCATACATGGTAATAGCGGCAAATATTCCTTTCTTGATTCTGGAATTTTTGTGAGCACCATAGTTCTGGCTGGCAAATGTGGCAGCACTTGTTCCAAGGGCAATTCCCGGTGTGTAGAAGAACTCGGCAAGCCTTCTGCCGCCCACCTGGGCTGCGATGTAGACATTTCCGAGTGCGTTTATACTTCCCTGAAGAATAACACTTCCTATATTATATATGGCACTCATAAGAGCCATGCTGAGACCTGTCCAAAACATTTCAAATACAAAGTGGATAGAAACTTTCATATCCTGTTTTCCAAATCTGAGCTCAGGATATCCCTTCATGATACAGAATAATCCAAGAACAGCACTTATTCCCTGGGAGGTGACGGTGGCAATGGCAGCACCGCGGACGCCCATGGAGAAAGGTCCCATGAACAGGTAGTCCAGAATTACGTTGAGCATGCTGCTGAACACGAGAAAGATAAGAGGTGTCACACTGTTGCCGATGGATCTCAGAAGACTTGATTCAAGATTATAAGCCATGGTGAGAGGTATTCCGGCGAGGATGACAGTAAGATAACTCAGTGCACCATCCATAGTATCGGCAGGCACCTGAAGAAGTGTCAACAGAGGCCGTCTAAAGACTAGAAATGATGTGGTGAGTAGTATTGTAGATATGGCCGACAACAGGACAGCCCAGCACACGGAGCGTTTCATCTCAATTTTGTTGTCCGCACCGAAGTTTCTGCTGACGAACAGAGCAAAGCCATTATTAAGTCCGAAAGCTACATTTGTGATGAGGCTGTACAGTGCGGCGGTGGCACCTATCTGTGCAAGGGCGGTATCTCCGAGAAGGTGTCCTGCCAGGGAGGTGTCAGCCAGATTGTAAAACTGCTGAAGTATATTTCCGATAAAAAGAGGCATGGCAAAATAAAACAAAAGCTTTGCCGGGCTTCCTGTTGTCATGTCGGTTGTGCGTTTGCTCCGTTTTGTTTTTTCTGGTTTATCAATATCTAAGGCAGCGTTCATAAAAATTTCTCTCCTTTAAAATTTTGTATTGTAAACAATGCGACAGAGGTTCGGAGACAGCCGGAATGCTCTGCCTTGTTCGCCATCTATTGATTCTTATGATTTAATCTGTATACATAATAGCGAAATAAACGACTTGATTCTGTAACAAATACGGCCCATAATATAACAAAAACGACATATATTGGTTCTTAACAGTTATAAGCAGGCGGTTTGACTCGTCTGCGGGTGAACATAGAGAAAACGTAGAGAAAACATAGAGAGGAGCCAGGTATGATACTACACAGGACCACGGTGATGGTCGACACACATGGAAGGGAGAGCAGGGCGGACGATATACATCAATTTGACTTTGCTGCGTATGACGCAGATATGCATCAGTTTATATCTGGATGCATACCGCCACACTGGCATGACGAGCTGGAGGTGTTTGTTTTGCTCAGCGGACAGGTGGAGGTTGTCACTGGAGATATTTCATGCATTGTGAATGCAGGTGAGGGATGTTTTATAAACGGTGGTGTACTTCACACTTTCCGGGCACTGTCGCTGGGAGAGTGCCGTTATCATTCGTTTGTATTCGAAAGTTCCATAGTTGCCGGGGCGCCAGGAAGTATATTTGACACCAAATATATGAAGCCGTTTGTGGAGAAAGGGCATTCGTTTGTGCATATGAAGAGAGATGAGGGCATGGAGCCATTCTTTGAGGAATTTGACAGATGTTTTGATGCCTGCGCGGGCGAGGGTTATGCATATGAATTTGACATCAGGGATAGCCTAACTAGAATGATATTATGTATAGCACAGAATATGAATGCACCGGGAGACTCAGACATGCCGCATCTTGCGGAGGTCAGGATAAAGGATATGCTTGGCTGGATAGACAGAAATCTAAAAGATGAGATAACCGTCAGCGGTATAGCAGGAAGTGCAAATATCTGCGTCAGGGAGTGTCAGAGGATATTCAGCCAGTATGTGCATTACAGACCGATGGAATATGTCCAACGGCGCCGCATAACACTGGCGGCCGAATTGCTCCGGACCACCCATAGACAGGTAACGGATATTGCACTTGAGTGTGGCTTCAGCAGTGTGAGTTACTTCATAAAACAATTCAAAAATATTGTGGGATGTACCCCTACGGGCTATAGAAAGAAGGGTGGAGATAGTGAGAAATGATATACAGTGTTTTGGCAAAATTCCTTCAACGGAATAAACATTTTAGTTGGACATATAACGTATAAAATGCTACCATTATACTATGTATATGAACAACAAGGTAAATTTGCCGTGAGACAGATAAATTTTGATCAGATTTAACACAGGAGGAGAGCAGCATGGACGAGAATAACACGAATGGATTTGGGAATACGGACGATGAATACGAAGACGAGGGAACCACAGTTCTCACAACTCCCGGCGTAAGTGCATTTGCAAATGCGCAAGGGGCTGGACAGAGTGGAGATGCAAGTGACGGACAGCCTCATCCGTCAGGACAGCCTGAACAGCAGAATATGTATGGGGGATTTGGACAGTTTCAGCAGCCGGGTCAGCCAGAGCAGCAGAATATGTATAGCGGATTTGGACAGTTCCAGCAGCCAGAGCAGCAGAATCAGTATGGTGGATTTAACCAGTTCCAGCAACCGGGCCAGCCAGAGCAGCAGAACAACCAGTACGGAGGTTTCAACCAGTTCCAGCAGCCAGGCCAGCCAGGACAGCAGAACAACCAGTACGGAGGCTTTAATCAGTTCCAGCAGCCAGGTCAGCAGAACAACCAGTACGGAGGCTTTAATCAGTCCCAGCAGCCAGGTCAGCCAGAACAGCAGAACAACCAGTACGGAGGATTTAACCAGTTCCAGCAGCCAGGTCAGCCAGGCCGGCCAGAACAGCAGAACAACCAGTACGGAGGCTTTAATCAGTTTCAGCAGCCAGGTCAGCAGAAGCAGTATGGACAGCCAGGACCACAGGCTGGTGTCCCTCAGGGCGCAGACATGAAGCCGGGCATGAAACTCAACAAAAAGCTTGTTGCGATAATTGGTGGAATAGTCGCAGTAGTAATCATCGTGATTATTGTGCTGGTGTTAGCACTTTCTGGTGGTAAGGGACAGAGAAGTGCGACAAAGATCGGTGATGAGCTTGCGAAGGCATACGAAAATGGCGATGCAGATGCCATGATTGAGCTGATGAAAGATGACTACTATGAGCTTTATAACGAGACATGGGGCGATAACTTTGTCGAGGATCAGTTCAACGAGGACGTTCAGGATATGAAGGAAGAAGTTGGAACAGTAAAGAGCATCAAGATAGAGGATAGATCAGAGGAGAAGTATGAAAAAGACGAGATAGAAGATGTAAATAAGACACTTGATAGGCTTAATGTTGATATGAAAGTGGATGATTGTCTTGAAATCGATATGGATGTCGAGATAAAGGGTTCAGAAGATGACGCAGATGGCAAGATAACATACACTGTAGTGAAGTCAGGCAGCAAGTGGTATCTCGTGGACTACGATCTTTATGTATATTAAGATAAGAAAGGCCGTTGCAGTGATTTTAAAGTTAAGAAAGCACTGTGATGGCTTATAATAAGTACATATTTTTATTCTTCGGATGCAACAGGTTCATTTGATGTATGTGTTGAGAAAAAGCCAAAGCCAATGAGCATGGAGCACAGCCAAAAGTGCGGTCGTAAAGAAATAGTGGTTAAAAACAGGTCAACATAAAGTTGAGTCTACAGCAAATATAGCGATTGACAAACCACAAATACTTGCTATACTAAGGAATGGATAGATGATAAAAACGATGACAGAGACAGTACGGAGTCTGCGAGATCAGCAGCGAGCCGGGGGCGGTGCGAGCCCGGTGACAGTAGAGACTTTCGGAATATCACTCTGGAGTTGCAGACCAAAAGAGCTGCGGTGTCAAAGCGGTGATAATCGGTGAGGCATTTGTGGCATATCAAGTAGGCTCTGACGTATTTCCTGCGTTAAGGGGAGCGCATATGTTAGTATGTAAGTAATAGGTGGTATAACGAACTCAAAGCCCTTCGTCCTGATTACGACGAAGGGCTTTTTTATATTTATCACAGAAAGGAAAGACGACATGTACGACAAGGTTTCGACTAAACTGGAATTCGTGAACAGAGAGCAGAAGGTATTGGACTTCTGGAAAGAAAATCAGGTATTTGAGAAGAGTGTTGAAGAGACAAAGGATCTGCCAACATACACATTCTACGATGGCCCTCCAACAGCAAATGGTAAGCCACATATCGGACACGTTCTTACACGTGTAATCAAGGATATGATCCCTAGATATCAGACAATGAAGGGACATAACGTAGTCAGAAAGGCCGGATGGGATACACACGGTCTGCCTGTTGAGCTCGAGGTTGAAAAGCTCTTGGGAATCGACGGCAAGGAGCAGATAGAGGAGTACGGACTGGAGCCATTTATCCAGAAATGTAAGGAGTCCGTATGGAAATATAAAGGCATGTGGGAAGAGTTCTCAGGCAAGGTAGGTTTCTGGGCTGATATGGACAACCCATATGTAACATACCATGATGACTTCATCGAGTCAGAGTGGTGGGCGCTGAAGAAGATCTGGGATCAGGGACTTCTGTACAAGGGCTTCAAGATCGTGCCTTACTGCCCAAGATGTGGTACACCTCTTTCAAGCCATGAGGTTGCACAGGGATATAAGACAGTCAAGGAGCGTTCAGCAGTAGTAAGATTCAAGGTTATCGGAGAGGACGCATATTTCCTCGCATGGACAACAACACCTTGGACACTTCCTTCAAACGTAGCACTCTGTGTAAATCCAGATGAGACATATGTGAAGGTTAAGGCAGCAGACGGCTACACATATTATCTTGCACAGGCGCTTGCAGACAAGGTTCTCGGCGGTCTTGCAAAGGAAGCAGCAGACGATCAGGCAGCAGTTCCTGCATACGAGGTTCTTGAGACATATGTCGGTAAGGATCTTGAGTACAAGGAGTATGAGCCGCTCTATGAGTGCGTAAAGCCTGTATGTGAAAAGCAGCACAAGAAGGGCCACTTCATCACATGTGACACTTATGTAACTATGACAGATGGTACCGGTATCGTTCATATCGCACCTGCATTTGGTGAGGACGATGCAAATGTCGGAAGAAACTACGATCTTCCATTTGTACAGTTTGTAGATGGCAAGGGTGACCTCACTGAGGAGACTCCATTTGCCGGAATGTTCGTAAAGGATGCAGACCCTGAGGTACTCAAGGATCTGGACGCAAGAGGACTTCTCTTCGATGCGCCTAAGTTCGAGCATGAGTATCCACACTGCTGGAGATGTGACACACCACTTATCTACTACGCAAGAGATACATGGTTCATCAAGATGACAGCGGTAAGAGACAAGCTGGTTAAGAATAATGACACTGTAAACTGGATCCCGGAGAGCATCGGTAAGGGACGTTTCGGCGACTGGCTGAAGAACGTTCAGGACTGGGGACTTTCAAGAAATCGTTACTGGGGTACTCCGCTAAACATCTGGGAGTGTGAGTGCGGCTGCAGACATGCCATCGGATCAAAGGAAGAGCTCCGCTCAATGAGCGACAACTGCCCTGAGAACATCGAGCTTCACCGTCCGTTCATCGACGCTGTAACCATCAAGTGTCCTGAGTGCGGCAAGCAGATGCACAGAGTTACAGAGGTTATCGACTGCTGGTTCGATTCAGGATCAATGCCATTTGCACAGTGGCACTATCCGTTTGAGAATCAGGATATATTTGAGAAGCACTTCCCTGCTGACTTCATCAGTGAGGCTGTTGACCAGACAAGAGGATGGTTCTACTCACTTATGGCGATCTCAACACTGCTGTTCGACAAGGCTCCGTTTAAGAACGTAATCGTTCTCGGACATGTCCAGGATAAGGACGGACAGAAGATGAGTAAGTCCAAGGGAAATGCGGTAGATCCTATGGATGCTCTGAACAAATATGGTGCAGATGCCATCAGATGGTACTTCTACAGCAATTCAGCACCATGGCTTCCTAACAGATTCCATGAGGATGCGGTTGTTGAGTGTCAGAGAAAGTTCATGGGTACACTGTGGAACACATATGCGTTCTATGTACTCTATGCAAATATAGACAACTTCAATCCACTTGAGCATGAGCTAGAGTACGACAAGTTGTCACTTATGGATAAGTGGCTTCTGTCCAAGCTGAACTCAACAGTCAAGGCAGTTGACGCAAACCTTGGCGCATACAAGATCCCTGAGACAACAAGAGTTCTCGAGGAGTTCGTGGATGACATGAGTAACTGGTATGTCCGTCGTGGCCGTGAGAGATACTGGGCAAAGGGCATGGAGCAGGACAAGGTAAATGCTTACATGACACTTTACACAGCGCTCGTTACTATAGCACAGACAGTAGCTCCTATGCTCCCATTCATGGCAGAGGATATTTACCAGAATCTGGTTAGAAATATAGACAAGGATGCACCTCTCTCAGTTCATCTGTGCTCATTCCCTGAGGTGGATGAGAAGATGATCGATCCAGAGCTCGAGGTAGCTATGGACGAGATCCTGAAGATCGTTGTTCTGGGACGTGCAGCAAGAAATACAGCAAATATCAAGAACAGACAGCCGATCGGCAAGATGTATGTCAAGGCTGACAAGAAGCTTTTCGGTGAGGAGAAGGCTATCATCGAGGATGAGCTGAACGTGAAGAACGTTGAGTTCGATGATGATGTAAGCGCTTACACAACATACAGCTTCAAGCCACAGCTTCGTACAGTCGGACCTAAGTACGGTAAGCACCTTGGTAAGATCAAGGAGCATCTGTCAGCACTGGATGGCAACGCAGCCATGGCAGAGCTCAAGGCAGAGGGCGCTCTGAAGTTTGAGGCAGACGGAGAGGAGATCGTACTCACTGAGGCTGATCTTCTGATCGACATGGCTCAGATGGACGGTTTCGTATCTGAGGCAGACGGCGGTGTGACAGTAGTTATCGACACAAATCTGTCAGAGGAGCTTCTTGAGGAAGGATTTGTCCGTGAGATAGTATCCAAGGTTCAGACTATGAGAAAAGAGGCTGGATTCGAGGTTATGGACAAGATCACTGTATACGCTGACGGAAGCCAGAAGGCAAATGACATCATCGCAGCAAATGCGGATGCCATCATCGGCGACGTTATGGCAACAGAGATCATAACCGGCTCGGTTGACGGATACACCAAAGAGTGGAACATCAACGGCGAGAAGGTAACCCTCGGAGTGAAGAAGAACGACTAAGGGATATAATATTAGGGTTTAAAACAGGCATTTTGGAAAAAATTATCCCTGATCAAGAGAATACGGCCCGAAAGGTACAAATCTTAAAGATTTTGTATCTTTCGGGCTATTTTTATGTGATTTAGGATAATTTTGTACTTTCTTTAAATATATTTGGATATTTAGGAAAAAGTTAAGGGTAAAAAGTTAAAGATAAAAAGTTAAACGCAACGCAAGTTAGGGTATGACGGTGGAATTACGATTTATTAAGTTTGTGTATGTGTGGTGTTGGGAGTATATTATTGTATGAATAAATCGTACAAAGGACTGCCGTCAATATGTATATTGGCCAGTCAGAAAAACAAAGGAGAAAAAAGATGATAGCAATTTTCATTGCACCTTTTTACATAGCGTTAAATATATATTTGTTCTGGAGAATAAAGGGCTGGGTACAGGCATATTTCCCGAAACTCAAAGGCAAGAAGGGCTGGATAGTCCCGATAGTGCTATATGCATTTCTGGCGTCGGCGCTGGTGATCGCATTCTTCCTGCCACAGGGAAGGTTCAAACGTGGCATGAAGCTGGTGGGAAATTACTGGCTGGGTGTTCTGCTTTATATGATATTCTTCATAGTGATAGCCGAGCTTGGAAGATTCCTACTGCTTCATGTATTCAGAGTGAGCAAAGATAAGATATGTGTGCCGCGGGTTCGCAGGATAGTAGGCTGTGTGTGCGCAACACTTATCATGTGTATATCATTCTGGGGAGTGGTAAATGCGAGACTTGTGCGGGTGACGCCTTATGATGTGACCATCAATAAGGAAGCACGGGATGAGAATGGTCAGAAGATGGATTCCATGAAGATAGTGCTGGTTGCAGATCTTCATCTTGGATACAACATAGGCGTCAGGCAGGTTCAAAGAATAGTGAATTCTATAAATAAGCAGGACGCAGATCTGGTGCTGATAGCGGGTGATATATTTGACAACGAATGGGAAGCCGTTGACCAGCCGGAGGAGCTTGAGAAAATACTCCGGGGGATCAAATCAAAGTATGGAGTGTATGCATGCTATGGCAACCACGATATACAGGAGCAGGTGCTTGCCGGATTTACATTTGGCGGACAGAAGGAGAAGACCAGCAGCCCTGAGATGGACGAGTTTATAGAGAAAGCGGGAATCACACTTCTTCGCGACGAGGGAGTGCTGATAAACGATTCCATATATATCTATGGCCGCCGCGATGCCCACAGACCGGGAAATGGAGCCACAGACAGAGCATCCGCGGACGAGATTACGGAAAATATGGACAAATCAAAGCCCATCATAGTTCTCGATCACGAACCAAAGGAGCTGGAGGAGCTGTCGTCGGCAGGTGTGGATATGGATCTGTGTGGACACACCCATGACGGACAAATGTTTCCAGGCAACATACTTGTGGCGATGATGTGGGAAAATTCCTGCGGCTACCTGAACGTTGACGGCATGCACAACATAGTGACATCCGGAGTCGGTGTGTTTGGCCCCGATATGCGGGTTGGAACCAAGGCGGAGATATGCCCGATAACGGTGAATTTTAAATGACCGCCATACCGCATAATATTTTGCCAACCGCCCACATAACTTAATTAATAAAGGAAAATAACCATAATACCACAATACTCTGGACTTTACGGCAAAAATAAAGTAAATTTACGGGTATATAAACTGATTCGGGACAAAAAATGAGGGGAGTGCCGGGTCGGATGATATGGATAACCTGGAAAGAGGAGGCGGTTGTATGGAAAAGTTAAATGAGATCGTGTCGGCAGTGGATGGATTTGTCTGGGGACCGGTCATGCTGGTGCTTCTGGTTGGAACGGGAATATTTCTGACGATCAGAACAGGATTTCTTCCTTGGAGGAACCTCGGCTATGCGCTGAAGAGTACACTTAGCAAGGAGGCAAGGACAAAGAGTAGAGGAACCGGAGACGTGTCACCATTTTCGGCACTGACCACCGCGCTTGCTGCAACCATAGGAACGGGAAATATCGTTGGTGTTGCAACGGCCATGGTATCGGGAGGTCCGGGAGCACTGGTGTGGATGTGGATATCTGCAGCATTTGGTCTGACATCCAAGTTCTCAGAGTGTATGCTTGCTATCAAGTATCGTGAGGTGAATGCCAAGGGCGAGATGAGCGGCGGTCCTATGTACACTATGAAGAAGGCATTCAAGCATAAGAAGTTTGGTGCAGTGCTGGGCTGGCTGTTCGCACTCTTTGCAGTCATCGCTTCATTTGGAATAGGAAATATGACACAGGCCAATTCCATATCTGAATCTCTTAGCAGTACATTCAGTGTGCCTACATATGTTACAGGAATCATACTTACGGTTTTTGCCCTTCTTATAATAGTTGGAGGAATCAAGACTATATCTAAGGTGTCATCAGTTGTTGTTCCTTTGATGGCGATATTCTATGTTGTAGCCGGACTTATTGTAATAATCGTCAATATCCAGAATCTTCCGGCAGGAGTTGCCATGATATTCAAGATGGCATTCTCAGTCAAGGCAGTCGGTGGCGGTCTGTGTGGTACGATCACAGCAGCTATGATGAATGCCATGAGATTCGGTGTTGCCAGAGGAGTATTCTCAAATGAAGCTGGAATGGGTTCGGCGGCCATCACAGCGGCAGC
>ULMY01048306.1_pt1 | contig 39804 bp, 35 predicted proteins | sample 1951781 | NCBI WGS metagenome assembly ULMY01 (sample SAMEA4835563, study PRJEB28245) | human gut metagenome | biome: gut microbiome; material: fecal sample | place: Denmark | collected 2008
CCAACAACAGCAAGTGCAACAGATTATACAACAGTAGGGAAAAATGTGTTTGCAGCATTAGATACAAATAATACAAAAGGTGTATGTATAAATGATAACGGATTATTTTGTATAAAACTAAATGATTATGATAATTCAAAAGAAGCATTAAAAAATCATTTTGGAGAATCGACTTGTAGTGACAATGGTTCTTACTTCCGCTGTGCCTCTGATGCGTTCAGCTGCACTGCTAATTCGAATGGCTACGTGAACTGCAATGATACCTCGGCTAGTGAGAAGTGCAATGTTCACCCTTCCGGAGCTGTTGTATGCAGCTAGTCCTGCCTCCCTGGGATATCTAGACATCTAAAATCTATCTTTTGATTTATCAAAAGATGTTGAGGAGCAATGCGACGAAAAAGTGCCGAACGGAAGTGTAGGCATCAAAGTTTTGAAATAGTTGGTATCAACTATTTCAAAAAAAATTAATAAATTAGAAAGGAAATATAATAAAAATTTTGGGGTATTCTGAATTTAATGGAGTTTTAGTGACAATGGTTTGTGCTTCTTCTACAACTCTGATACGTTCAACTGCAATGCTAATTCAAATGGCAACGTGAACTGCAATGATAACTCGACTAATGAGAACTGCAATGTGAACTCTTCCGGAACTGTTGAATGCAGCTAGTCCTGCCTCCCTGAACTTCCAATACACTTTATTTAATTAGTAATATTTTAAATTAAAGATTTGGAAATAAGAATATTCCATGTGGAAACACAAAATATATGCAGTAAATGAAAATTTAGATTAGTAATAAATATTATGAAACTCTTTGTTTTCTACCCTTACTGCTTTTTTTTATTATAAAAATGTCTTATGGAAGAAGTAAATACTAAGAAAAAACAAAAGTTAGATAATTTATATAATAAATATAAACCTCATGAAAAGTTTCTAATTGCAAAACAAGCTCGTAAAACAATTAGATATATTGAAAGAAATACAATGAGTTTTCCAAATGTTTATAAAGTGCTAAAAACTAGAATTATTGATTGTAGTTATGTAATACTTGAAAATATATATCGAGCTAATATATTTCAAGAAATAGATTATAAAAAAGAAGTTGTTGTAAATATTCAAATGTTGAATTTTTATTTAGAAGAAGCTTTAAGAAAAGATTTAATTAGTAATAAAAAGTTTGAAAGTTATAGTAATCATTTACTTGAATTAGATTTAATGGTTAGAAGTTGGTTTAAATATGAAAAGAGTATCTAATATTTACTATAAAGTATATGATATAGATAATATTAGTAAAATGTGTGACTTAGTATGTTCTAAAGTAAGAAACAAAGAAAAAGCTGAAAAGTTTATGCTATATAAAACGGAGCATATTATTAATATTAGAAATAAATTAATATCTAAAAATTTAAATTTTTCTAGATATAATATATTTCTTATTACAGATCCTAAATCTCGAGTAATAATGTCTCAAAGCATAGAAGATAAGGTAATCAATCATTTAATAGCTAAATATTTATTAGTTGATGTATATGAAAATATTTATACTAATTCTATGTGTGCAACTAGAATTAATAAAGGGTCTAGTTATGGAATAAATCTTGTAAAAAAATATTTAAATGAGATTAAATATAAGAATGATAATTTTTATTATTTAAAATTGGATATAAAAAAATATTTTTATAATATAGATCATGATATTTTAAAAAATATTTTAAATAGAAAAATAAAAGATAAGGATGTTTTAGATGTACTTTATAAAATAATTGATAGTACCAATTCCACTTATATAAATGATTGTATAAAAAAATTAAAAAATGATCGAATTAAGTATTTGGATAATTTGGAGTTAATAAAAGAAACTGAAGAAATACCTTTATATGAATATGATAAAGGTTGTAGTATTGGTAATCAAACATCTCAAGCATTTGGTTTAATTTATTTATGTGGTTTTAATCATTATTTAAAAGAAAATTTACATTTAAAATATGTAGTTAATTATATGGATGATTTTATTATTATTCATGAAGATAAAAATTATTTGAAATATTGTTTAGAGAAGATAGAAAAATAATTTATTTGAAAATTTAAAGTTAGATTTAAATAAAAAGAAAACTAAAATTAATGGAATAAAAAATGGTATTGATTTTTTAGGATATAGATTTATTATTAAAGATAATAAAATTATTATGAAATTAAGAACTAGAGTTAAAAATAACTTTAAAAGAAAAATTAAAAATTTAATTTTGTTGGTTAATCATAATTATATTGATGAAAAAACATTCAATAATTGGTTATCAAGTTATAATGGCTTATTAAAATATGGATGTTGTAGAAATTTATATTATACATATTTTAAATTGCAATAACTTTAAAATATTATGTCTCTTTTTTTTTGTATTTTTTTAGTGTATACTTATAATAAGTGGAGTTGGTTAAAGTGCGTAGAAAAAAACTATATATTACTTTAGTTTGTTCATTTATTGTCGCTACAATTTTAAGTGTATTTATTTTACTTAATAGTAATAAAATTTTAACTAATTTTAAGATTATAAGTGTAGATAATAATATGCGAGAATATACTGTAAAGTATGAACGAGTTAAAGCAGCTGTTAATTATCGTATAACTATATATGATCAAAACGATATAAAAATATATGATGAAACATTTGATTCTAATGTGGCTAAGTTTAATTTAAATAATCTTGAATATGATAACACATATTCTTTAATGGTTTATGCAATTGATAAGTCTGGTGAAACTCGTCCTGCTAAAAGTGAATATAAATTTAAATGGGATGAAGCGAGTATGGAATATGATTCTACAATATTAAATGATGAAGATTTATATTTAACCATTGATGGTGATTTACAAAATAAACATTATAAAATAGAATGTCTTTTTAATGATAATGTTAAACTAAGTGAAGAACTGACCAAAGATGAATACGTTGTTAGTAAGAGTATCTATCAAGGATTATCCGGTATTTTAAAAGTTCAAATTAAATCCGGTGAAAAGATTGTTGATGAGCATAGTTTTTATAATAATATGAATCCTATAAGTGATGTTACTATTTCTTCTATTGAAGATAATTCTATTCTTAAATATAATGATGTGTATTTAGAGTTTACTGGTGGAGATAATTCTGAAAGTACTGAGATAAAGATTTATGAAAATAAAAAACTTATTAAAACAAGTTCTACAACTAAGAAAAAAGTTATTTTATCTAAAAATTTATTTAAAACGGGATTAAATTATAAAATTGAAGTTATTCCTACTATTGGTGAATATAAAAAGAACGCAAGTGTTAATTTTCAAATGAGTGAAAAAGAACAATTAAAGCCAGTTTATATTTCTAATAATTGGAATCATATTAAACGTGGAACTAAAATTACTTTAGCAAGTCCTGATAAAGATGCAACTATTTATTATACGTTAGATGGAAATAATCCAGAAAGTTTTGGTATTCCTTATAAAGAACCTATCACGATTAATGAAAATGTTACATTAAAAGCTGTTGCTGTAAGTGATAATAAGGTAAATAGTATCATTAAGACATATAATATTGACGTAAGTGATATGGCTCAGTTAAAGGTGTATATAAGTCCATCTAATCAATCTAAAAACTTTGGTGTTAAAGAAGCTCTTTACACTAATGAAAGAGATGAAATGAATGATTTATCTAATTATATAGTTGAAAGACTTGAACGTTTTGGTGTAAAAATAAAAAGAAATAATTCTAGTGGAAATATTAATTTATGGTTAAAAGAAAGTAATTATTTTGGAGCTAATTTACATATTGCGATACATTCTAATGCATCAGTTAATCATACTTCTCGTGGTATTGAAACTTGGATTCATTCAGAAAGTAGTGATACTTATAGTCTTGCTAATAAGATTCAAAAAGATTTAGTAAGCATATATCCTGATAAAGATAAAGCATATGCTGATCGTGGAGTAAAATATGCTAATGGAGCTTTAGGAGAAGTAAATGATAATTATCTTCCATTTGGAATTTTAGTTGAAGTTGCACATCATGATTATTATGAAGATGCTTTATGGATTATGCAAAATAAAAAATTAATTGGTTATAATATAGCTGATTCAATATTAAAATATTATCAAATTATAGAATGATTTATCTACTTTTGTCGAATCTATTGAACTTATAAAATTTAAGTAATATAGTTTAATTGGTGAACATATGAAAAAGGTAAACAGAATACTTGATTCAATGATAAGTGATATTGATAAAGTGAAATTAGGGTTGTATGAAGCTTCTACTAAAAGAAAAAAGTAGAAGCTTTTTTTGCAAAAGTGTGATAAAATCACGTAAAATATTTGCAAAAGTGTGATGAAAGTGTATAAAATTCCTGCAAAAGTGTGATTTTGTAAAAAATATTGTGATATACTAGTTATAGGTGATGCATATGAAAAGAAAAATAATGAGCGATCTTATAGAATGGAAGAATAGTAAAAATCGTAAGCCTTTAATTTTAAAAGGGGCAAGACAAGTTGGAAAGACCTATATTCTAAAAGAATTTGGTAATAAATACTATAACAATGTTGCATATTTTAATTTTGATCATGATAATGGTTTATACAGTTTGTTTGAAAACAGCAAAAATCCGGAAAGAATAATTGAACAATTATCTTTAGTAAATGGTTCAAAGATTGAAAAGGGTAAAACTCTAATAATATTTGATGAAATACAAGAATGTCCTGATGCACTTAATTCTTTAAAATATTTTTGTGAAGATGAACCGGAATATCATATTGCTTGTGCTGGTTCTTTACTTGGAATAAGACTTTCTAAAACATCTTTTCCAGTTGGTAAAGTAGATTTTCTAAATTTATACCCAATGACTTTTAGCGAGTTTTTAGAAGCAGATGGTCGTGGAAATCTTGTGGAATTTATGAAAACTATTCATAACATTGAAAACATTCCTAAAATATTTGAAGATGAGTTGATTGAAAAACTTAAAATTTATTATATTGTTGGTGGTATGCCAGAGGTTGTTTATTCTTGGGTTAATGAGAAGAATATTGAAAGAGTAAATTATATTCAACAAAATATTTTAGATTCATATTCTAGTGATTTTTCTAAACATACAGAGGCAAGCGAAGCAAATAAAATATCTTTAATTTGGAATGGAATTCCATCTCAACTTGCTAGGGAAAACAAAAAGTTTGTTTATCAAGCTGTTGCAACAGGAGCTAGAGCTAGAGAATATGAAGGTGCTTTGAATTGGTTAAATGATGCTAATTTAATCTATAAATGCTATAATGTCAGCAAATGTGATTTTCCGTTAATTGCCTATAATGATTTAAGTGCTTTTAAAATATATATGAATGATATCGGCCTTTTAAGAAGAATGTCTAATTTAGATAGCAGTATAATTATAAATGGAAATAAATTATTTGAGGAATTTAAGGGTTCTTTTACAGAAAATTATGTTTGTCAAACTTTGATTAGTTTGTTTGGCAATTCATTAAATTATTTTACTTTTGATAGAAATGAAATTGACTTTATTATTCAATATAAAAATGAAATTATTCCAATAGAAGTTAAATCTAATAAGAGTACAAATAATAATAGTTTAACTAAATATTGTGATAAATATAATCCACAAAAATGTTTAAGATTTAGCCTTAATAATTTAAAACAAGATGGAGCTATTATAAATGTTCCATTATACTTTATTGAATATATTGAGAATATTTTATAAACTTATACAACCAATTGACAATAAGCTTAAAAAATAATAAAATTATAAGTGTTAAGAAGAAAAAATAGGGTGATTATATGTATAATGAAAAAATATTTTTAACTCCTCAAGAAATACTTGAAAAAGAGTTTAAGATTGATGCTAAAGGATATAGACCTCAAGAAGTGGATAAATTTCTTGATATGGTTATAAGAGATTATACAGAATTTGCGAGTATTATCAATAAACTTAAGAATGATAATAAGTATTTAGCTGAAGATAATGCTAAATTAAAAGCAGAATATCGTAAGCTTAAAAATATTATTGATAGTGCTGAAGAAAATAATGGATCATCTAATAATAGTTTCAATAACATTGATCTTCTTAAAAGAATAAGCAATTTGGAAAAAATTGTATATGGTAAAGATGAATAAATAATATCTTGGTAAACGCGGCATAGTATTATGTTGAGGAAAGTCCATGCTCGCACTAACCTGTGATGGTAGTAGTGTTCATGCCGAGGAAATAAATAACCGAGGGTAAGTTTTAACTTAACGGCTCCGAAATAACCTCAAATGGTTAAATTAGGTATAAAAGTGCCAAAGAGACGAGTACATTTGGAAACGAATGTAGTGGAACGTGGTAAACCCCATGAGCGAGAAACCCAAAATTGGTAGGGGAGTCTTTAGAAACAAATTAAGAAGGGCCTAAAGGACAGAAATGTAGATAAATGTTTACCGCCTAGAAATAGGTACAGAACATGGCTTATAAGATATTATTTTTTTATTTATAAAAGGATGTGAGTACTTTGATAGAAGCTGGAGAGTCTTTAAAAAGTGCAAGAGAAAAAGCTGGAGTTTCAATAGAAGAAGCAAGCCAGGACTTAAATATCCCTGTATTATTTTTAGAACAGATTGAATCAGGTGCTGTTGGAGCGTTTGAGGATATATATGAACTAAAAAATATGATGGTTGAATATGGTAAATATCTAGGTTTAAATACAGATGATATTAAGTTAAAATTTAATGAATATATGTTTGATTATACAAGTAAAATAAAACTGGATGAAATAGAAAAAGCGATGAGGGAACAACAAAAAGAAAAAGAAAGTGATGAAGAAATACATTCGCCTTATACAAGAGTTACCCCTAAAGAAAAAACATTGCCATATATTTTGTCGGCTGTAGTTATAATTATTTTGGTGGTTTTGGTACTTATATGGAGCATAAAACAAATTACTGTTAATGGATCAAACAGTATTATTGGTTTTTTAGATTAGGAGAGAGATATTATGAATTTACCAAACAAAATTACAATGGGAAGAATTGTTCTTTCGATTATGTTACTTATTTTATTGGTGTTTCCTTTCAGTTTATGTGGAATTGATTTCCCTAAATATGAATTATTTGGAACAATAAGTGTTGATTTAAAATATATTATTGGTGGAGTTATATTTTTAATTGCATCTTTAACAGATTTCATTGATGGAAATATCGCTAGAAAGAGAAACTTAGTTACTGATTTTGGAAAAGTAATGGATGCTATTGCTGATAAAGTACTAGTAAACGGAGTTTTAGTTGTACTTGCTTGTAATGGAGTTATTAATGAAATTATACCAGTAATTATTATTACTAGAGATATCTTTGTTGATTCGATTAAGATGGTTGCTGGAAGTAAAGGGAAAGCTGTTGGAGCATCAATTTTAGGAAAACTTAAGACTATATGTATGATGAGTGGTTTAACTTTAACATTCTTCTACAATATTCCTTTTGAACTTATTAATTTAGATGTTGCTAATGGACTTCTTTATATAGCTTGTGTTTTATCAATAATAAGTGGAGTTCAATATTATTTAGTTAATAAAGAATATTTTAAAGAAAAATAATCTGCGGTGCAGATTTTTTTTATGAAAATGACAGATTTTTAAAATTGTACATTTGTTCGTAAAAAGTGTTGACATTTGTTTTTATAATTGTTAAGATGTTTATGTAAGGAAGATTGGATAGGAGAATTTATGAAAAAAATAGATACAACAAATCAGGATAAAGATAAAGCCTTAGAACAAGTAATGGCTGAGATAGAAAAACAATTTGGTAAGGGAGCTATAATGAAACTTGGAGAAGAAACCCATTATGAGATTGAAACAACTCCAACGGGTTCTCTAGGCCTTGATATCGCACTTGGTGCTGGTGGGTTTCCAAAGGGAAGAATAATAGAGGTTTATGGACCTGAATCAAGTGGTAAAACTACTATTGCTCTTCAAGCAGTTGCTGAAGTGCAAAAGCGTGGAGGTAGAGCGGCATTTATTGATGCTGAACATGCTCTTGATCCCATTTATGCTAAAAATTTAGGAGTTAATATTGATGAACTTTTATTAAGTCAACCGGATACTGGTGAACAAGCACTTGAAATTTGTGAGGCGTTAGTTAGAAGTAATGCTGTTTCAATAGTAGTAATCGACTCTGTTGCAGCCCTTGTTCCTCAAGCTGAAATAGAAGGTGAAATGGGAGATAGTCATGTTGGTCTTCAAGCAAGACTTATGAGTCAAGCTCTAAGAAAGCTTTCTGGTATTATCAATAAAACAAATACAACAGCTATATTTATCAATCAATTAAGAGAAAAAGTTGGAGTATTATTTGGAAATCCAGAAACAACTCCAGGAGGAAGAGCGTTAAAATTCTATGCTTCCGTTAGGCTTGATGTAAGGCGTGGAGAACAAATTAAATTAGGAGACTCTGTAATTGGAAATAAGACGAATATAAAAGTTGTAAAAAATAAAATTGCACCTCCATTTAAGGTTGCTACAGTTGATATTATGTATGGTGAAGGTGTAAGTCATGTTGGTGAACTTGTTGATATTGCAAGCGATTTAGGAATAATGGATAAAAGTGGTGCTTGGTATTCGTATCATGGGGAGAAGATTGGTCAAGGTCGAGAAAATACAAAAATATTCTTAAAGAATAATCCTGATATCGCGAATGAAATTGAAAATCAAATAAGAGAACATTATGGTTTTAAGCCAATAGATGAGTAGAAGTGGAAGTTAGATTCCACTTTTTTTAACTTGTAAAATGCTTGTTTATATTTTATAATTAATGTATAGATGAGTTTATATAATTATCTATATAGATAGAGGGAGTGTTAAAATGTTAGATGCTATGAGCATAATTACACTTCTTGTTGGTCTTGTTGCCGGTAGTACAGTAATGTTTTTAATCATTGTGCTAACAGGTGCTGGGGCAGGAAAAAAGGCTGAAAAATTATTAAATGAAGCTAAAAAAGAGGCTGATAAACATAAAAGAGATAGTTTATTAGAACTAAAAGAGGAAAGTTTCAAATTAAAACAAGAAACCGAAAAAGAGATAAAGGAAAAAAAGGCTGAAATTGCTCAAAGTGAGGAACGACTTTTACAAAGAGAACAATCTTTGGATAAAAGAGAAGAAATGTTACAAAATAGAGATAACATGCTTGAACAAAAAGATAATAATTTAAGTGCTTTACAAAAACAAGTCCAAGAGAAGGAAAGTAAAATGGATGATCTTCTTAAGGAAGAAATGGAAAAGCTTGAAACTATTGCTAAATTTTCTAAGGAAAAAGCTCATGATATGATTTTGCAAAGAGTTGAAAGCAGCATGGAAGTTGAAATAGCTGAATTTATTCGTGAGAAAGAAGCTGAAGCTAAACTTGAAGTGGATACAAAAGCAAAGAACTTACTTGTTAACTCAATGGAAAAATATTCTAATGATGTTACTAGTATTCAAACTGTATCAACAATTAATTTGCCAAGTGATGATATGAAAGGCAGACTTATTGGTAGAGAGGGAAGAAATATTCGTACAATCGAAGCGGTCACTGGAGTTGATTTGATAATAGATGATACGCCAGAGGCTATTGTTGTTTCATCCTTTGATCCGTTTAGAAGAGAAATTGCTAAACAAACTATTGAAACTTTAATTAAAGATGGAAGAATTCATCCTACAAGAATTGAAGAAATCTATGATAAAACATGTAAAGATATGAATGCTCGTGTTACTGAAATTGGTAAGGAAGCTGTTTATAATCTTGGATTGTCGAAGATGGATCCTGAACTTGTAAATTTGATTGGTAAATTGAATTTTAGAACAAGTTATGGTCAAAATGCTTTACAACATTCAATTGAAGTTGCAAACCTTTGTGGAATTATGGCGGGTGAACTTGGAGAAAATGTACTTCTTGCTAAACGTGCAGGACTTCTACATGACATTGGTAAAGCTATTGATTTTGAAGTTGAAGGAAGTCATGTTGATATTGGCGTTGATATAGCTAAAAAATATCATGAGGATTCAATAGTTATAAATGCTATTGCTTCACACCATGGTGATACTGAACAAACAAGTGTGATATCTTGCTTAGTTCAAATTGCTGATACGATGAGTGCTGCAAGACCTGGTGCAAGAAATGATTCGATGGAAAACTATATTAAGCGTTTAGAACAACTTGAAAATATTGGTAATTCATTTGCTGGTGTTGAAAAGAGTTATGCAATGCAAGCTGGTAGAGAAATTCGTGTTCTTGTAAAACCGGATGAAGTTGATGATTTAAAAAGTTTTAAGATTGCTCGTGAGATTAAAGAAAAAATCGAAGGTGAAATGCAATATCCGGGTACGATTAAAATTACTGTTATCAGGGAAACTAGAGCTCAAGAAGAAGCAAAATAATGCTTCTTTTTTTCATAATAAAAGTTAGCTCAATTAAGCTAACTTTTGTATTTTTTTGTATTGATATAGGAAATATTCATCTGTCATACCAGCAATAAAATCAATTACTTTTCTTTCATCAGTTGTATTATTTAAATAGGATTCATCCATATCTTTTAGAAAATCCTTAAATATAATAGATTTCATGTTTTTTTCCTTTATTTGTTTTAAGAAATAATTAAATAGTTGATAAAATCCATTTTTTAAATATTCTTTTGTTTCATCAGTCATCGATTTTGAATATATATTTTTATAATTGAAGTCTTTTAAATCATCTATAGCTTTATAAATTTTTGGCGACATACTTATATAGTCTTTTCCAATTGAATTTTCTATAATATCTAAAATAATGGTGTTTACAATATCTTTGTTACTACTTCCTAAAATGTCTCTTATACTTTTTGGTAGTTCATTTATATCAAATACTTTAAGTCTTATAGCGTCTTCAATATCACGTCCTAAATAGGCAATGATATCACTTATTCTAACTACGCATCCTTCTAAAGTCATAGGTACTAAATCTTTAGAAACGGATTTATCCTTATAACAGGCTTCATATTGTTCTAAAAATTCTTCTTTTGTTTTTTTTACTGGTCTATATTCGTTTTGAACAAGCTCACCATTGTGACAAAGGAATGCATCAAGCACCTGAATAGTTAGATTATGTCCTTTTCCATGATTTTCAACAAACATCATATTTCTTACTGATTGAACATTATGCATAAAGTACCCTTCATTATACTTTAAAGATATTTCATTTAAAACCGATTCTCCAAAGTGACCGAAAGGAGTGTGTCCTAAATCATGACCTAAGGCAGCAGCCTCAATTAAATCTTCGTTTAATAAAAGGGCTCTTCCAATTGTCCTTGCAACTTTGCTTACAAGCTGAACGTGAATCATTCTTGTTGAAACGTGATCATTGTGAGGTTTTGTAAATACTTGAGTTTTATTAATATATCTTGAATAATTCATACTATGAATAATTCTATCAATATCTCTAAAGTACTCTGGTCTTATATCTGTTTTTTCTTCTTCAAATCTGATTGCATCTTTATTAAATGATGCATATTCACATAAATAGGTTTCATTTTTTAACATGTTTTTTTTAATATCCATACTACCACCTAACAATATTATATTATTCTTTAACTATTGATGTAAATAATAATTGCATAAATTAATTTGTTGTGCCTAATTTCAGCTAAAATAAAAGAACTAGCGTGCTGCTAGTTTTTTATCTATTAAATTAATTATTTCATAGAAAATGAATGATAATAATAAAAGTAAAAATATGCCACACATAACAAGAGATAGGTTAAATACTTGAGTTCCATAAAGTATTAAATAACCAATGCCTTTTTTACAACTTAGGAATTCTCCCATAATAACACCTATTAAAGAAAGTGATAAATTAAGTTTTAATGATGATATTATTTCAACTTTACTTGATGGTATTATAAGTTTTAAAATAATATCTTTTTTGGTTGCTCCAAACACTTTAAATAGCTTAATTTTATCTTTATCTGTGTTGATAAATCCATTTAAGATAGTACTGAAAGTTACGATTAAATTTATAAGTAAAGCCATAAAGATAATCGATTCTGTATTAGCTCCTAACCAGATGATGATAAGTGGACCTAAAGCTACTTTTGGTAAGCTATTAATCATTGTTATAAATGGATCCATTATTTTTTTTATTGTTGGAAAAATATAGAAGAATAGGGCAAGTATAAAACCGAGAATTGTAGAAAGTGAAAAAGATACGATTACTTCCATGCTAGTAGTGTAAATATGTGGAAATAAGTTATGATCTTTATAAAGATTGATCAATGTTAAAATTATTTTGCTTGGTGAAGAAAAGATAAAAGAATTTATCAGTTCATATTTTGATAAAAGTTCCCATAAACCAATAAAAGTAACGAGTAATGAAATTTGTGATAATAGAATTATCAACTTATTTCTTTTTCTCTTCTTAAGATATAATGCCTGTTCTTTACTCATCATTCATATAGTTCCATATATCTTCATATAGTTTTGATATATAACTTTCTTTCCTAAGTTCACTTGGAAGTTTTTCTTCTTTTTCTAATTTAACTATCTTTTTTATTTTCCCAGGTCTTGGAGTTAATACAACAAGTGAGTCACATAAAGTAATTCCTTCCATAATATCATGAGAAATAATTACAGCAGTAATTTTTAATTCTTTGATGATTTTATATACGTCATCACTTATCTTTATTCTTGAGTCAATATCCAGTTTAGAAAATGGTTCATCAAGAAGTAAAATGTTTGGCTTTATAGCTAAAGTTCTAATAAGGGCAACTCTTTGTCGCATTCCACCGGATAAGTTGTTAGGATATTCATTGCTGAATTCGAATAGACCATATTTTTTTAATAATGAATTAACATATTCAATGTTTTCTTTAGTGAGTATTTTTTTTAGTTTTAAGCCTAGTATGGCATTTTCATAAACGGTTAACCAAGGAAGTAGAGCATCAGTTTGCATCATATAACCAATTTTTAGCTTTTTATTTTCTTTGATATAACCGCTTGTCGGTTTTTCTAATTTGGTTATGATGTTAAAAAGTGTTGATTTTCCACAGCCACTTGTACCAATTATTCCCAATATTTTTCCTTCTTCAATATTAAATGTTATATTATCTAAAGCGATGATTTCTTTTGTTGGTGTATGATATTTTTTACAAAGAGAAACTATATTAATTAAATTCATAAACTAATTCATTAAAATTAATAGTTTCTTCAAGTTCATTATTATCAATCATAATATTTTCTAAATTAATCATGATTTCTTCACTTATTTTTGGAGTTTTTAGCCATGAGTCATAAGACTTATAGTTATCAACCATCGCGACTAAATCTGTAAAGTTAGTATCAGGAAATTCATCTTTTATTATTTCGGCTATTTCTTTACTTGAATGAGTGCTTACGTATTCAAGACCTTTTTCAATTCCTCTATAGAATTTTTTATATTTACTTTCGTTATTTTTTATATTTGATTCTAAAGCATTAAATGCTGTATATGGAACAACTCCTGAATATGTTCCAATTGATGTAGCTATATAATATTTTCCTGTTTTAGCAAGCGTAGTTGCATTTGGTTCAAATAGGTTAACACCATCACCAGTACCTGCAATAAATGCGCTTGTTAGATTAGCAAAATCAATAGATGAATCAATTGTTACATTTTTTATATTTTCATTTTTTAGTGCGTTTTTAAAATTAAGTAAAGGCATACCGCCGCTTCTTCCAGCTAAAATAGTTAGATTTTCAATACTTTTAAAATCTTCATATTTTATACCTTTTCTTAAGACCAAGAATTGACCATCTCTTTTTGTTAAGCCAGCAAAAGTTTTAACTTTGTTTTTGTTTTCCTTATTAGCATAAATGGTTGCTTCTGGTCCGCATAAACCGATATCTGCATCTTTTGAAAGAACTGCAGCAACAACGTTGTTGGCACCACTTGTAAGAATTACTTCAATATCAAGATTTTCAAAATATCCGTTATGGATAGCGACATACCATGGAGCATAGAACACTGAGTGTGTAACTTCAGCAACCTTGAACTTGTTATTTTCATTATGCTTTTTATTTGCACATGCAGTTAAAGTTACAAGAGTTAAGCCGACAATTAAAATACAAATAAATCTTTTCAAAAAAAATACCCCCCAACTTGTATTTCTAATTTAGTATATGGTGAGTGTTAAGATACGGTGATTATTTTTTTAGACTTATGCCTTTTAATAATTATGTATAAAATAATGGCAATTAAAAAAATAAAAAATGAATATTTATCAAAAAAGATAGCTAATGTATCCCAGTTATCCTGTAATATAAAACCGGCAATAACAAATATAGTATTCCAAATAAAACTTCCAATCCAGGTAAGCAATAAAAATAAACGAATATCCATTTTGGATAATCCTGCAGGTATTGATATAAAACTACGAATTATAGGAATAAATCTTCCAAAAAATATTGATTTATAGCCATTTTTTTGAAAGTGTTTCATTGATTTTTCAGTGTTTTCCTTTTTTAATCCACATAGTTTAAAAACTTTAAAATTAAGTAAATTTAGGCCAATAAAATATGCTAAATAGTAAAGAACAATGGCTCCGATTAAAGATCCAATTGTTGCAAAAATGATGATTAAAAAGATGTTTAAATCTGTATTTTTACTTATAAAACCAGAAAATGAAAGAATTACTTCTGAAGGAATAGGGGGAATTAAATTTTCCAAAGCAATAAGAAAAGTTATTCCAAAATAACCATATTTATTTATGATATGAAATATTATATTTTTCAATTATATCACCTATTTAATAGTATGTGATTAAAATAGTATTTAATATACAATTTGTGTTTACACTTGGGTATTTTTTTGCTATAATTTTTTTATAGAATAGAGAGGTATTTTGTTATGGAAAAAATGATTGGAGTAATCAATGACAATTTAAAATCTGTTATAAGTGGAATAAAAACTCATAGAGTAGATACAGAGAAGGAATTATCTAAAGTTAATAAAGATATTGAGGATAAAGCAGGTATTGCTCGTCAATATGGTATAAGTATTGAAGATTCTAAACAAGTTATTGGAATTCTTGAAGGAGAAATTAAAGAACTTGAAAGCGATTTAGTTGAACTAACTGATAAGTTTAAGAATTTTACAGAATTATTAGCTGCTGGTAATAAAGAAATAAGTAACAAAATACTTGAAAAAAGAACTTTAATAAGCAAAGAAACTCAAAGCATAAAAGAAGTAACTGAAAAAGCCGAAGAATTAAAAAGTGAAATTATTGAGTTAGAGACTAATAAAGAAAAATTAGAAACGGAACTTAAAAAAGCCAAAGTATTGGAAAGATATTATGAATCCAGCATTAATTCAATAATCGATTTTTCAACTAATCATAAAGATGAACTTGATAGCTTTGTTGTTGAAGAAATTAAAGATGAACTTGATGTAAAAGATATGGAAATAAATGAAAAAGATTTAAATCATGAAATTGATGATTCTGTTTTTGAAGAAATTGATAACATCGCTGATGACGATGATGCAGAAGAAGCAGATAATATAGATGTTGAGACTGATGAAAGTGAAACGACTGATGAAAGCGGTGAACCAAAAGAGTTATCAATAAAGGATACTTTAGATAACATTATATCTTCAGGACAAGATTTAGAGAAAAAAGCAATAGAATTTGAACTAGAAGAGGACATTCCTGATGTTAGTTCACTTATTGATGAGGATATTGAGATAAAACATGATGATGAAACTTCTGTAAGAGATGACTCTTTAGAAAACGAAGTTGAGGATACAATTCTTGGTGATAATTTATTTGATGAAGAAAAAGAAACTTCTTATAAATTAGAAGATGATAATGTATCAGATGAAACAATTAATTTATTTATACCAGATGATTTTAATGCATCTCCTGATGCTGAAAAGAAAGAAAATGTTCAATCTTTATTTAACCCGGACGATTTTAAAGATATGGAGGAATCTTCTATTGGTTTAAATAATGTGTCTTCATCGATATTTGATTCCAATGATGATATGGATGAATCTTTAAAAGAACTTGGACTTGATAAACTTAGATTTAGTGATGAAGATATAGATAAGATGAGTAAAAATTTTAATAAAGATAACACAAGTAAATTTTTAAATATAATGGAAAAACATCATATTGATTCATCACTTATATATACAAGTGTTGATGTTTTAATCAACGTAACTCCACAAAATTTAGATCATATTTTGACTTTACTTGAACATACAAATGCAACAAGTGAAGATATATCATGTGTATTTAATTTATTGGATAAAGTTAATATTAACAAATTAGAAGAGGTAATTGAAAACGCTAAAGAGGATGAAATAGCTAACTTGTTATTTGCTTCAATGGATTATAATAATAATTGTGAACTTTTAATTAAACTTGGATTTACTAAAGATGAAGAAAAGAAGTTTAGAAAGAATTTAACTGATGAAGAGTTCTTAATATTTAATACTTTTAGTGATATAGTTATTAAAAACTTTAATACAATAAATGCTTTAAATGTCGATAATGCTCGTGGATGTTTAATTGAACATCCTCAAAGATTTATCTTTAATCCAAGTAGATTTAATTCTATTTTAGATAAATATGACAAAGAAGATTTAATAAGATGTATCAATAAGAATATTGCAGTAATTGATCGTTTATAGAAGAAGAGTAATCTTCTTTTTTTTTGTAAATTAAAAGTAAAATTTGTTGTGTATTAAAAAAAATATGTCGTATTTTGTTATAATGGATATGAATAGGTAGGTGTAGTTATGAATAAAAAAAGATTATTTATATTTTTACTTTTATGGATGACTATGCCAAACATGGTATTTGCTAGGACAATTACAGGAGTTGTTTCAGGAACAGGCGTTTATGTAAGAACGGGTCCGGGTACTAATAATGATAAAATTAAAATGGTATCCACTGGAGAGAGTTTTACGATGTCAACAGATGAACTTTTCAAAGATGAAAGTATAGGAACAAATAATTGTCCAAATGGCTGGTATAAAGTTAATGTTAATGGACAAGATGGGTATATATGTTCCAATTATTTAAAGGTAAGTGTTGTAGATGAACCTAAAGTGGATGATACAGAAGCTCGCACTGAGTGTGAAAAGGAAATGAAAGAAAAAGGATTTCCATCTTCTTATTGGAATGGTTTATGTTCTTTAAAACTTGCGCATCCAACATGGAATTTTGAAGCAGAAGTAACTGACAAAAATGGCAATGTAATTGATTTTAATGCGAGTGTAAATGCTTTTAGTTCGTGTGGAAGTTCAACAATTAAGTCATCTAGTAGAAGTGACTATATAGATACAACTTGTACAAAGAAATTTGATTCAGGTTACAGTGCAGCTAGCAGAGAAGCTATTAAATATTATTTGGATCCAAGAAATTTTTTAAATGAGAAAAATATATTTATGTTTGAAAATTATAAAACTAATACAGGTATTAATGCGGAAGATTATAAAAGAGCTGCTGATAAAGTATTTAATAATAACTTTTTAGTACAAAATATTCCGTCTTTAACAGAGTTTATTAAAAATTCAAGTTTAAATATTGGTGTATCTCAAATGGCAATATCTTCACGTATTAAACAAGAACTTGGTTCAGCAAAGCTTACAAGCGGAACCTATAGTGGTAAGCTTTATTCATGTGTAAGTGGAAATTATACAACTAGATATGGTTATTTATATAACGGTGCATCACTTGATAATTATTATAACTTCTTTAATATTGCCGCTTATGATGGATCAAATGTAACTCAAAAAGCACTTATCTATGCATTTAATCATGGTTGGGGTGGAACTGGAAATATGGATGCTGACCGCCAAACAGCAATGAATGGTGGAACAGAATTTATTAATAAAAATTATGTAAATGCTGGTCAAGATACTGCTTATTATCAAAAATTTAATGTTTTTCCAGAAAAAATTGAAAACAGGTATCTACATCCATATATGACAAATGTGGAGGCTCCTGTTGGCGAATCGACAATTATGTATAATGCATATAAAGCAGCAGGAATACTTGAAAGTTCATTTAATTTCATTATTCCCGTATATGCCAATATGGATGAGTTAGTTGATCCTGGAGATAAACCGGATGAAGTTGGAAAAGTGGATGCAAGCGTTGCAGTTATTTCATCGGGATATAGATACGAAATTGGGTTTATTTCTAATATTGAAGTAGGAACAAGTGTAAGTGATTTAAAAGGTAACTTGGAAAGTAAAGGTGTAAGTGTTGTTATAACTGATCCTTCAGGTAATGTTGTTGATGATATTTTAAAAACAGGATATAAAGTAACAATTTCCGGTAATACAATAGAAACTTTGGAAATAGTAATATATGGAGATGCATCTGGTGATGGTGAAATAAATGCTTTAGATTTACTTAAGGTACAAAAGGATATTCTTGGTACATCAAAATTAAGTGGAGCTTATAAAAAAGCGGCCGATGCAAGCAAAGATGGAGCAATTAATGCTTTGGACTTACTTAAAATACAAAAGAATATTTTAGGTACAGCTAAATTAGAACAATAGGAGGATATATGAAAAGAATAAAAATTTTATTGGTTGGTTTGCTTACAAGTTTACTTCTTCCAGGACTTGTAAATGCAGCTAGTGCAAGTATAACAGTAAAAACAAGTGGAAGTGCAGTTGTTGGTAATACAATAACGGCAACGGTTACTTTGTCGAGTTCAACACCTATGGGTTCATGGCAATATCTAATAAGTTATGATAATTCAAAATTAAAATTAATAAGTGGACAAACTTCTGTAGCCGATTATACAACAAGTGCAAGTGGTGTAAAATCAAAAAGCTATACTTTGAAATTTCAAGCTTTAAAGAGTGGGTCAGCAGCTATTAATGTTGGTAGTTATTTGGTATATGCATTAGACGAATCAAAGATGAGTGTTTCTGTAAAATCAGCAACAATTAAATTAAGAACTCAAGCTGAAATAGAAGCTAGTTATTCTAAAAATGCTAACTTAAAAAGTTTAGGAGTTGAAGGATACTCTATAAGTCCTGTTTTCAATAAAGAAAGCTTTGAATATACTTTAGAAGTAGAAAACAATGTAGAACGAGTTAATATTACTGGTGGTGTAGAAGATTCAACTGCTCATGTAAGTGGTCTTGGAACTGTTGATTTAACTGAAGGAGCAAATAAGTTTGAGATTGTTGTTACAGCTCAAAAAGGAAATACAAATAAATATACTATAACAATTACAAGAAAAGAACTTGATCCAATAAATATAGATATGGATGGAGTTAATTATACAATTGTTAGAAAAAGTGATGCTTTACCATCAATGACAACATTTACAATTGGAACAACTACTTATGGTGATGTAGAAATACCTGCTTTAGTTAATGATAATCTAACTTTAATCGGATTAAAAAACAGTGATGGAGAAGTAAGTGTTTATATTTATGAAAATGGTAAAATAACTAAAAAGTATATTGAATTAAAGAGTAATTTAATTTATGTTAATCCAATTGACTTGGTAGAAAGTAAAGGTTTATCTTTTTTAAAGAAAACTAATATCGAAATAAATGGTTTAAAAATTGATGCTTATAAAGTAGAAGGAAGCGATAATTTAATTATTTATGGATATAATTTAGAAACTAAAGAAAAGGGTTATTATTTATTTAATACAAAAGATAGTACAATATTTCCATTAGATGAAAATGTTACTGAAAGTCTAAATGGTCTTGTAAATAATTATAAATATGTAATATTTGCTTGTTTAGGGGTTATAGTATTGCTATTAATTTTACTTATTTTTAAGAGAAAAAAGAAAATGAAAATAATTCCAGTAGAAGAAAAAAAGGCTGAAACAAAAGAAACTGAAAAGAGTGAATAACTCTTTTTTTTTATGAATTCTTATTTTTTAGGTTCTAATTTTGTCGATATTTGTCGGATTTGTTGACAAGAGAAATTAAGTATATATAATACAAGTTCGAGAAGCAGAAGAAGGTGCTTATCACTTCCAACTAGAGGCTAAATTATTCGGGGATTTTGGTTTAAGAAGTACGAGAGGAAGTGATATGATATGTTTAAAAAATCATTTAAGAAAGATGTTTTAAATGTTATTTTTATAACTATCATTTTTATATTGTTAATAATAATTTTAAAATTATTATGGCAAAAAAAAGCATCTTTATTCTACTGAATAAGGATGCAATTGCTACAATGGTGGTAAGCATCGGCCTCAAAGATGACTTTTGCTTCTCACTAAATAAAATATAACATTTTTTAAAATAAATTACAATGATAAGATAAAAGAAAAACTTTACACATAGTAAAAATAGAATGTTTATTATACAACAGATAAACTGTATAATTTAAATATAATAGGGGAGCAATAAAAGAGTGGTGTGTGTAATTTATGAAAAAGAAAAGTGCAATAATAAATGCAATTATTTTAATGTTTATAGATTTTGCTAGCATTTCAACAACATTAATAATAAATGTATCCTGCTATTGGAACAACAGCTTTTTCTACGAAAGATAATGTTTATTCAACAAGTCTAGTAAAAAGTTATGTTGAAGAATATCTTCAAAAACTATCTTTGTTTAATTTGGATATTTTAAATATAACTGCAAAGTTAATTGAAAAAAAGAACAGAAAAGGCTTATTAATAATGGAAATTATATATCGCCAGGATTTCTTATAAAAAATGTGAGTAATTTAACTGGAAACGAGTGGATTTATAATACAAGTTATTGGACTATGACTAGTTATACTTCTTCAAATTATAGTGTTTGGTATATGAAATCTATTGGTGAACTTAATTATGATTATCTAGCAACAGAAAATAGGTATAATAACAATAAATATTACGGAGTTAGACAAGTTCTTGTAAAAGATAAAAACTTAATTAAATAAAAAATGCGAAGAATGTTCTTCGTATTTTATTTTAAAATTTTATCAACTATACCATAATTCATTGCTTCTTCTGCATCCATATAATGGTCTCTTTTGGTGTCATTATTTATCTTTTTTAAAGTTTGATTTGTGTTTTTTGCAAGAAGTTTATTTAATTTTTCTCTTAAATGTAAAATTCTATCAGCTTGAATTTGAATTTCTGTTGCTTGACCTTGAGCTCCACCTAGTATTTCATGAATCATGACTTCAGCATTTTCTAAAATACATCTTTTTCCTTTAGTTCCACTAGAAAGCAAAAAAGCACCCATTGAAGCACTCATACCAACTCCGATAGTTTCAACATCACTTTTTATAATTTTCATTGTGTCATATATGGCAAGACCAGCAGTAACTGAACCACCTGGAGAATTTATATAGATTGATATATCATTATGATTAATTGAATCTAAATATAAAAGTTCAGATATTACTAAAGATGCTGTATCATCATTAATTTCTCCACTTATAAATATGATTCTATCCTTTAATAATCTTGAATAAATATCATAAATTTGATGCCCTTCATAATTTTTTTCTACTATTGTTGGAATTATCAATATTATCACCTAATAATATTATAAATAAAACGCTTAAAAATATTCTTAAATAAAATGACAAATAAACACGAATTTTATAATAATGAATAAATTTCATGATATAATTTAAAATAGGTGATATACATGAGTAACAAAGAATATGCAGCGGGGTTAAAATTTTTATTATATGTTGCTGTTAAAGATTTATTTGATGGAGAAGTGTTTTTTCATCATTCTTTAGATAAAGGAATATATACAACTATTGAATGTAAAGAAATAATAGATAAAGAAAAACTTCTAAATATAAAAAACTATATGAAGGAACTTGTTGATAAAGATATACCAATAGTTAAAAGAATTGTAAAAAAAGAAGATGCTTATAAATATTATAAAGAAAAGTGCGCATTAGAAAAAATGACTAATGTTTTAAATATAAGCAATGTAACAGTTTCTTTATTTGAATTGAATGGCAAATATAATTATTTTTATACTCATAATATGGTTAAATCAACTGGAGAATTAAAATTATTTGATCTATATTTTGTTGAAGATAATAAGTTTATATTAATTTTACCGACTAATGATGAAATTATATTTAATTTTAGAAATAAGATATATGAATCCTTTAGAGAATATGATTCATGGTTAAAAAGAGTAGATATAAATTATGTAATGGATTTAAATAAACTTATTGCTGGTGGGAAAATTAAAGATTTTATTCGTAAAAATGATATTATGATTGAAAGAAATCTTGAGGGAATAGCCGAAGATATAGTTTCTAAAAATAAAAGAATTGTTTTACTTGCTGGACCATCTAGCAGTGGAAAAACTACAACTAGTAAGAAGTTGAGTTTATATCTTTCTTCTTTAGGTGTAAATGCAATTCCGATATCTCTTGATGATTTTTTCTTAAATAGAAATGAAACTCCAGTTGATGAATATGGTAATAAAGATTATGAATCAATAAATGCCTTAGATTTAAAATTATTTAATAAAGTATTAACTGATTTGATGAATGGAAATAAAACTAATTTGCCAACTTATAATTTTATTACTGGAGAAAAAGAGATGAGTACAACTCCAATAGTTTTAAATGAAAATGATTGTTTAGTAATTGAAGGTTTACATGGACTTAATCCAAATTTAATAAGTGATGAATATCAAGATTTAATATATAAAATCTATATAAGCCCTTTAACACCTTTAAATGTTGATAGACATAACTATGTTTCAACAACAGAAAATAGACTTCTTAGAAGGATAATTAGAGATTTTAGAACTAGGGGAAAAAGTGGAGAAGATTCACTTGCATCATGGGAAAGTGTAAGACGTGGGGAAGAGGCTTACATATTCCCATATACTGATAGTGCAGATGCTATAATTAATACGGCATATACTTATGAAATTGGTGTTTTAAAAGTATATGTTGAACCAATACTTTATAGTATTGATATAAATAGTAAATATTATAATGAAGCTAGAAGAATAATAGATCACTTAAAAACTTTTTATCCAATTCCTAGTGAATATGTAAGAGAGGATAATTTGTTAAGAGAGTTTATTGGTGGATCTAGCTTTGAATAGGAGAGGAAAATATGAAAAAGATTGCAATTAATGGATTTGGAAGAATTGGTAGACTTGCTTTTAGAGAACTTTTAAAGTCTCAAGAGTATGAAGTGGTAGCTGTTAATGATTTAACAAGTGTAGAGGATTTATATTATTTATTGAAATATGATTCAAATTTTAGAATGTTTGATGCAAGTATATTGTCTTTTGATGATGAATCATTGATAGTAGCTGGTAAACATGTACGCGTTTATAAAGAGATGGATGCAACAAATTTACCTTGGAGTGAACTTGAAATTGATGCAGTTTTGGAATGTTCTGGCCATTACACTGACTTAGAAAAAGCAAATGCGCATATTATAGCTGGAGCTAAACATGTTATTATTTCAGCACCTGCTAAAGGAGATATGAAAACAATCGTCTTTGGAGTTAATTCAAGAAGCCTTGATGGAAGTGAAAAAGTAATATCAGCCGCAAGTTGTACAACAAATTGTCTTGCTCCAGTATTAAATTTATTGGATAAAGCTTATGGAGTAGAATATGGGTATATGACAACCATTCATGCAACAACAAATGATCAAACAACTTTAGATGTTGCTCATAAAAAAGGAGCTTTTTCAAGACGTGGAAGAAGCGCTTTAGAAAATATTATTCCAGCATCTACTGGTGCTGCTAGTGCAATAGGTAAAGTTTTACCAAATCTAAACGGAAAACTTAAGGGAAGTGCTTTTAGGGTTCCGACAATCGATGGTTCAGTAGTCGATTTAACAGTTAAATTAGGAAAATCTGTAACTAAAGAAGAAATAAATGAAATGTTTAAAAGTAATCAAAGTGATGTTATTAAATTTACAATGGATCCAATTGTTTCAAGTGATGTAATTGGAACTCATGCTGGTTCTCTTGTTGATGGACTTTTAACTGATGTTCTTGAATGTGATGGAGAAGAACTTGTAAAAGTAGTTGCTTGGTATGATAATGAACTTGGTTATACGTGTCAAATGATTAGAACTTTAGGAGAACTTCTAAAATGAAAAAGTTGTATTACCTAATAATAATTTTATTACTTTCCCCAATTGTTTCATTTGCTGCTTCGACTAACTTTGAACCAACTTATGAAATGGATACAGAAATAAAAGATAATTTATCGTATTTAATGGTAAGTTTTGAAGGCGATATGATTGAATCTATCAATGAAACTATTGCTTTTAAAACAGGTTCAATCGAACTTACTAATATAGAGGCCTTAAATGGTTATCAAATAACAAAAAAGGAAATATCTAAAAAAGGAAAGTATACGATTGTTGATTTGAGTGTAGAAGCTGATGCTGATGCTTATTCAAAAGAGTATTTAATACTTGAACTTAAGGTGAATAATACAAAATATTCAGATTTATTCTTCTATAACATAGATGGTGTTAATATCAACTCTAAATTTAGAAATAAAGGTAATATATTATCTTTAAATAAAGAAGATGATTTAATGGTTTATACGATGAAATCAATAGATTCTTCAACAAAAACTCAATATTTCTTTATTGATAATATGTATATTATTTTAACTACTTGTGTTGTTTTAATAATTTTACTTATGATATTTGTTAATTTGCCTAGTAAAAATAAAAAGAAACCTGTAGATGATAATTTCTTTGAAGAAGGAGAAATTGATAAAACCTTCTATAATAAAGATATTTAGAATTGACAAACAAGAAAATAAAATTTATAATTTAGTTTGTAAAGCAATTGATGAAGACGTTAAATAATGATTTTTTATAGAGAAGCTGTGGGTGGTGCAAACAGTTAAAAATAGTTATTTAAGAATCACTTCTAATGTGACTTAGGGATAAGCTAAGTACGTTAACTGCGTTAAAGTTAAGAGAGTATGATTACATTCATAAAATAGGATGGTACCACGGATATGTTCGTTCCTATGTTATGGATGTTTTTTTATTGGAAAGGAAATGTTTATGAAAAATTTTAAAGAACTTGATAAAAGAAAAGCAAGTGAGGTTGAAAAAAGTATCTTAGAAAATTGGAAAAAAGAAGATATTTTAAATGAGACAATTGAAAATAGAAAAAATGGAAAAAATTGGGTATTTTATGATGGACCAATATATGCAAATGCAAAACCCGGAATTCATCATGTTCTTGCTAAAACGATTAAAGATTCATTTTGTAAATATCATACGATGAAAGGTGAAAGAGTTTTAAGAAAAATTGGACTTGATACTCATGGACTTCCAATTGAAGTTAATGTTGAAAAGAAACTTGGATTTAAAACAAAAGCTGATATAGAAGCCTTTGGTGTAGAAAATTTCTGCCATGAATGTAATAAAGCAACTGCTTTAAATATTGACGATATAAATGCAGTTACGGATAAAATGGGTCAATTTATTGATTGTGAACATCCTTATGTAACTTGTTCAAATGAATATATTGAATCTGAATGGTGGATTATAAAGGAGATGGATAAGAAAGGACTTTTATACCATGGAAATAAAGTTTTATGGTATTGTCCTAGATGTGGAACAGAACTTTCTCAAAATGAAGTTTCACAAGGTTATGAAGAAACAAGTGTTAATACTGTAATTGTTCCTTTAAAAAGAGTTGATTCAGATGAATATTTTCTTGCTTGGACTACAACTCCTTGGACATTGATGGCAAACGTTGCTATATGTGTTAATCCAGAACTTACTTATATAAAAGTTTTATCTCAAGGATACAAATTTATTCTAGCTTCTGCTTTAGCTGCAAAAGTTTTAGGTGAGGATTATGAAGTTCTTGAAACTTTTAAAGGTTCTGATTTAGTAGGAATAAAATATGAACAATTGATGCCTTTTGTTCACGTTGAAGGAAAATGTCATGAAGTAATAGCAGATGGTTATGTAACTGCTGAAGATGGTACAGGAATAGTTCATATTGCACCTGCTTATGGTGAAGATGATAATCGTGTATGTCGCGAAAATGGCATTGGTTTTGTAAATCCAGTTGGATTAGATGGATGTTATACTGAAGGACCATGGAAAGGAACTTTAGTAACTGATCCAGATCTTGAAATAGAAATCATTAAGTGGTTAAAGGAAAATGATAAATTATTTAAAAAAATAAAAATAACTCATGATTATCCTCATTGTTGGAGATGCCATTCACCACTTATAAGTTATCCAAAACCAGCTTGGTATATTAAAACGACTGCTTATAAAGATAAGATTATTGAAGAAAATAAGAAGATAAATTGGTATCCTGACTATGTTGGAAATAAACGTTTTGCTAACTGGCTTGATAATATGATTGACTGGGGAATTTCTAGAAATAGATATTGGGGATGTCCTTTACCAGTTTGGACTTGTGAATGTGGTAATAAATGTGTTGTAGGATCAATTGATGAATTACAAAATCTAGTAATTGAAGATGTTGATGTTAAAAAGATGGAATTACATCGCCCTTATGTTGATGAACTTCATATTAAATGTGATAAATGTGGAAAATCTATGGATAGAGTAAAAGATGTGTTAGATGTTTGGTTTGATTCCGGTGCTATGCCATATGCTCAATATCATTATCCATTTGAAAATAAAGAATTATTTGAAAGTCAATTTCCAGCTGATTTTATAGCTGAAGGACTTGATCAAACTCGTGGATGGTTCTATGTTTTACTTGTAATTTCAACAATAATATCTGGTAAATCTAGTTTTAAAAATGTTGTTGTAAACGATATGGTTTTAGATGGATTTGGTAAAAAGATGAGTAAATCAACGGGTAATATAGTTGATCCTATAAAAGAATTAGATGAATATGGCGCAGATATAGTTAGATGGTATATGCTTTCAGTGTCTCCTGTATGGACACCTTTAAAATATGATTCAAAAGGTTGTAGAGAAGTTCATTCAAAATTCTTTAATCCATTTAAAAATACTTATACGTTCTTCCAAACATATGCTAATATTGATGGAATAGATACAGAGAAGTGTTATGTTTCTTATGAAAATCGTGAAGAAATAGATAAATGGCTTTTGTCTAAATATAATAAACTTGTTAAGAATGTTACTGATGCTTATGAAGCATATGATTTAAATCAAGTAGTTAAACAAATAACTTCATTTGTTTCGGAAGATTTATCAAATTGGTATATAAGAAGAAATAGAAATAGATTCTGGAGTAGTGAGTTAGACAACTCTAAAAAATCAGTTTATATAACTACTTATGAAGTTTTAACTGGTTTATGTAGATTATGTGCTCCAGTTATACCTTATACAACTGAAGAAATATATAAGAATTTAACTGGCGAAAAATCTGTTCATTTAAGCGATTTCCCTAAATATGATAAAAGTTTGATCAACGAAGAAATCGAAGTTAAAATGGATTTAGTAAGAGATTTAATTTCTACAGGAAGATATGTTCGTGAAGAAACTAAGATAAAAGTACGTCAACCATTAAGTGAAGCTTTAATTGATGGAAAATATGAAAGTATTTTAGGAAACTTAGTAACTTTAATCAATGAAGAATTAAATGTTAAAAAAGTAACCTTTGTTGATGATTTATCAAAATATATGAATTTCACAATTAAACCAAACTTTAAAGTATGTGGAGCTATGTTTGGATCTAAAATGGGACTTTATAGTGAAACTCTAAAAAATTTAAGTTTAGACGATGAAGAATCTTTATTAAAAGAAGAAACTATTACAGTAGACTTTGATGGTGAGAGACTTGATATAACACCTGAAATGGTTGATGTTAGAATTGATGCCAAAGAAGGATTCAATGTTGGTATGGAAAATAATAAGTTTATTATTCTAAATACTGAACTTACTCGTGATCTTTTACTTGAAGGTCTTGCTCGTGAATTTGTATCTAAAGTTCAAAATATGAGAAAAACAAGTGGCTTGAATATCGAAGATAGAATTAAACTTTATTTCCATGGTGATAATGAAGTAAACGATGCTTTAATAATGTTTAAAGACTATGTTAAAGAAGAAACACTAGCAGTAGTTTACGAAGAAAAAGAAAGTGGAGAAGTTGTTGATATCAATGGCCATGATGTGCTTGTTTCAATAGAAAAGAGTGAATAACTCTTTTTTTCATGTATAAATAATGCTATAATAATAATAGAATAGAGGGTAATTATGAAGTATGATGATTTAGTTAATATTTTGTATCAAGATAATCTTAATTGGGTCTACTCAGTTATTACGACTCTAGATAAAGAAAGAATTGATAAAAAAGAAAAATATATAAGTGATCCTTATCAATTTAATAATTTTTTAGTATTAGGTTTTTATTTTATGAATTTATATATTATAAGCAATCTAAAAGAATATAGGAGTCTTGATGCAACTCAACTTCTTACAACTGTTGTTTTTTCAGCTAGTACTTATAATAAAGAAAAATTAATGTCAGTATATAAAAGAGATATTGACTTAAAAAGAATAGTTGAACAATATAATTCTTTAGTTAGAAAAACAAAAGAATTTGCATCAACTGATGGTTTAAAAGCTAGAATAGTTGCTGTAGATGAAGTCTATAGAAGAATATATGATGTTTTTAATAAAAAACATTTTAATGCTTTCATAAAAGTAGTAATGTCTAGTTTCCCTATGTATGAAAAACGAATTGATCAAAGTTTAAAAGAATATATAAAATATATTGGATAGGAGGTAATAATCGTGGTAAGTGAAGAAAAGATAAAACAAGTGATAAGTGCGATTAAAGAAAATGGTTTAAGATCTTTTAATGATGAATCTCTTGCTAAGTTACTTTCGATATTAACTCCAGAGGAATTTGAAATATTTTTAGATAAGTCATATTCAGAACTTGGAGGAGTAAGTGCAGTTGTTAGAATTAATTCTGTAAGATCGTATGTTAGTTATTTAGTTAACAGTGATTTAAATAAAATATATAATTCAGATATTTATAAGATGTTTCTAGAATCGTTAAAAAGAAATGAATATTATGCTTATTTTAAATCTTTGACAGTTGAAGAACTTGCTAGTTTGAAAAAATATTTAACTTATAATTACTCAAATAGTAAAAAAACTGCTAAAGGAGCTACAAAAAAGGTAATAAACATGATTACTAAAGAAATTCGTTTAAGAGAGCAAAATAAAAACTTGGTTTTTTAACCAAGTTTTTGTCTTTTCTATCTGTTATAGAATTCAACTACTAATGATTCATTGATATCAGCTGATAATTCAGTTCTTTCAGGATATCTAAGATAAGTTCCTGTAAGTTTTTTATTATCAAATTCAACATATGCAGGTGTTTTTACACCAGCTTCTAAAGAAGCTTTGATTGCTGGATGTTCAAGTGAATTTTCTTTAACACTTATAACATCACCAGGTTTACATGAATATGAAGGAATATCAACTTTTGAACCATTAACTAGGATATGTCCATGATTTACAAGTTGTCTTGCACCACGTCTAGTAGTTGAAAGACCCATTCTATATACTAGGTTATCTAATCTAGATTCTAGTAATTTTAAGAAGTTTTCACCATGAACACCTTTTAATTTAGAAGCTCTATCAAATAATCTTCTAAATTGTTTTTCATTTAAACCATACATAAATCTGATTTTTTGTTTTTCTTGTAATTGGATACCATATTCACTAATCTTTTTTCTTCTTCCTGCACCATGTTGTCCTGGAGCATAAGGTCTTTTAGCTAAATCTTTTCCATTTTCTAATGTAGAAAAACCATATCTTCTAGATTTTTTGTATGCTGGACCAGTATATCTTGCCATAATTTTTCTCCTTTCTTATATTTACTATAGTAAAGGACTATTTAACTTATTTAGTAGGGAGTTTAACTTTCTTTCCCTTAGGCAGTTTAAGTTACTAGATTATTATTCTTAAACACATTACTAAACTTTGTTAAATGACTGCCAATCACTACGCATTAGTAATATACACTAAATATATGCAAAAGTCAATTAAATACTACTTTTTTTTAAGTATCAATTATGTTAAAATTGATTATAGAATAGGGTATGGATAGGATGATGCTGAGTGAGTGAACTAAAAGAACATTTTAAAATGGATTATAATATACTTCCAAATATATCAAGTGTAGTACAAGGAAATAAGTACCGTATTACTGTGCTTTCTGAAATTCTTGTTCGTCTTGAATATTCAGAAACTGGTACTTTTGAAGATCGTCCAACTGAACTTGTTATTAATAGAAAGTTTAATCCAATTAAGTTTGAAAAACATGAGGATAATAAATATTTAACAATTAAAACTAAATATTTTACTTTAACATATCAAAAAGAAATGCCTTTTTTTGGATCAAAAGTCAGTCCTGATCAATATTTAAGAGTTAATTTAAATGATACAGATAAATATTGGTATCCACTTCATCCAGAGGTTAGAAATTTTTTAGGTACTGCTTATTCTTTAGATGGAAGTGATGGACAAGCAAAATTAACTAAAGGTTTGTATTCAACGGATGGTTTTGTATCTATTAATGATTCAGATAGTTTGATATTTAATGAAGATGGTTCTTTAGGTAAAAGAACTGATAAACGTGTTGATATTTATCTTTTTATGTATAAACGTGATTTTGGTGCATGTTTAAAAGATTATTTTACTCTAACTGGATATCCACCTTTGATTCCAAGATATTCTTTAGGTGTTTGGTGGAATAGAAATACTGACTATAATTCTAAAGACTTGGAAAAGTTAGTGTTTAATTTTAATAAACATGAAATTCCTCTTTCAATAATTATGCTTTCTGATAAATGGCATAGACAAAATGATAAAATGAAATCAGGATTTACCTTTGATGAAAAACTTTTCAAAAGACCAAAGAGAATGGCAGATTATTTACATAGTAAAAATGTTAGATTGGCTGTAAAAGTGAATCCGGTTGAAGGTATAAGTGACAAAGAAGATTATTTTCCAGCTTATATTAAAGGTGCGGGAGTAGAGGGCACTGGCGTAGTTCCTTTTAATGTATTTAATAAAGATGAATTGAGTTCATATCTTGATAATCTAATTCATCCACTTATGAATTATGGAGTTGATTTCTTTTGTATAGATTATAATAACATAAAGGATTTAACGACTTTAAGGACTTTAACTCATTATCATTTTGATGATTTTAAACAACTTGTAAATCGTAGGGGAATAGTTTTAGCAAGAAATGCTTTAGTTGCTTCTCATAGATATCCAATTCATTATACAGGAGAAACTCTAGTTTCTTGGAAGAATTTAGAAATGCTTCCATCTTTTAATAGTACAGCTGCTAATGTTGGATTATCATGGATTTCAAATGATATTGGTGGATATACTGGGGGAACAGAGGATGGAGAACTTTATACAAGATTTGTTCAATTTGGATGTTTTTCTCCGATATTACGTATATCATGTGATCAAGGAAAATATTTTAAAAGAGAACCTTGGGTTTGGGATATTAAAACTCAATCAGTTGTTTCTGAATATTTAAGATTAAGACATGCTTTAATTCCATATCTTTATAGTGAAGCTTATAGATATTCAAGAGTAGGGCTACCACTTATTCAACCAATATATTATAGATATCCAGAAATATATGATGAACCATTATATAAAAATGAATATTATTTTGGATCTAATTTATTTGTTGCCCCTATAACAAGTAAAAAAGATACTTTAATGGATCGTACAGTTTTAAAATTGTTTTTACCAGATGGTGTTTGGTATGACTTTATAAATGGTAAAAGATATGTTGGTGGAAAACGTTATACAACATTCTATAAGGAAGAGGATTATCCTGTTTTTGCTAAAGCGGGAACAATTATTCCTCTAGCTATTTTAGATAGAAATGATTTAAATGATACTAATCCACCAAAGAATATGGAAATTCAAATATTTCCTGGAGCATCAAGCAACTATGAGATGTATGAAGATGATGGGCTTTCATCATTATATGAACAAGGTTTTTATCTTTTGACTAGTATAGATTATACGTATCAAGCAAATAATTTTACAGTTATTATTAGACCAGTTGCTGGTAAGAGTGGAATAATAACTGATATGCGTTCTTATAAAATACGTTTTAGAAATACGAAAGAACCTGAAGAAGTTTCTATTCATTGTGGAGAAGAATCAATAAGTACATATAATTCATATATTGATGACTCAGATTACGTAATTGAGTTACCACCACTTTCAACTCTTAAACAAATAACAATTAATTGTAATGGTAAAGATATTGAAATAGATGCTTTAAGACTTATTAATGATGATATTGATTCTATCTTAAGTGATTTACCAATAGAAACTAAAACAAAGGATATGCTTGGAGAAATATTATTTAGCAATCTTGATGTTAAACAAAAGAGAATTAGAATCAGAAAATTAAGAAAATATAAATTAAATCAAAGATATATTAATTTGTTCTTAAAGTTACTGGAATATATTGCAGAAGTGTAATGCTTCTCTTTTTTTTATTTAATATTTAAATAATATAAAGAAAAATTTTACACATACTAAAAACAGAATATTTACTATACAGCAGATAAATTGCATAATTTAAGTATAATAAGTGTGCAATAAAAGAATGGTGTGTGTAATGTGTGTGTAATTTATGAAAAAGAAGAGTGCGATAATAGTTGCAATTTTAATAATGTCCATTGAATTTGCAGCAATCTCACCTATTCTTGTTGACTTTTCAAATAATTTCTATACAGGAATAGGTATGGTTAACTAGTGATGGTCATATAAGCGATTCTTATGCAAATAGTGATTTAGGAGTTCGTTCTGTAGTTTCTCTTGCAAACGGCACCCTTATAAATTCTAATGGAGATGGAACAAGTACTAATCCATATGTAGTAGATTAATGATTTTTTAGATAACTTCGGTTATCTTTTTTATTGTCTTTTGATGTGAATATAAATCACTACTAAAAGAGATAAAATGTATGATATGTTTTAACTGTAAAAAAAATATGTTGTTGGAGGTAAAGTATGAAAAGTGCAGTTAAAGTGGTTAACTTAAACAAAAATTATTATGTTCATAAAAATATAATTAAAGTATTTAAAAACCTAAACTTAAATTTTTATTATGGAAAGATGTATGGGATTATAGGTCATTCTGGTTGTGGAAAGTCAACTTTAATAAAAATTATTGGGTTATTAGAAAACTATGATTCTGGAAATATTTTTATTAATAATAAGGATATAAGTAAAACAAGTTTAAATGATCAAGCAAAATTAAGAAACGAAAAAATTGGTTTTGTATTCCAAGATTATTTATTAGATGATTATTTAAATGTTTATGATAATATTTTACTTCCAACATTGTTAAATAGAAAAAATAATAAAAGTAATATTATTGAATTGGCTAAAACATATGGAATTGAAAATAGATTAAAACATTTTCCAAAAGAACTTTCTGGAGGAGAACAAGCACGCGTTGCTCTTATTAGAGCTATAATAAATGATCCTGATATTATATTGGCAGATGAACCAACTGGAAATTTGGATGGAAAAAATGAAATTCTTGTTTTAAATAATCTAAAAAAAATTGCTAGAAATGGAAAATGTGTTATTGTTGTCAGTCACTCTAAAGATATAGAAAAATATGTTGATGAAATAATTGATTTGGAAGGAGAACTTTAGGATGTATTTCGGTTATGTAAGAAAACATATATTAAATTGGAAAAATTTTATCTTATTTTTAATCTTTTTATTTACTAATTTAGCTATTTTATTATCAATAAGTGTTGGATATACTTTTACTTTGTTAAAACAATCATATTTTTATAAATATAGTGGGTTTAGAACTATCATTGTTGATTCTATTGATATTAATAATTTGAAAAAAATGGATCATGTACTTGCTGTAGAAGATGCAAAGTATAGAAATCCTCTAACTTTTTCTTCTAAAGACTTCGATTCAGATTTAAAAGGAGAAGTTTTAATTAATGCTTTGATATCTAAAGAAGATTTAAAAATAAAAAGAGGAAGAATGATAAAAAATGCTAATGAAGCTATATGTTCAGATACTTTTTTTCCATATGAAATAGAGGTAAGAAACGGAAAAACTATTTTTAATAAAAGTAGAATCATAAGTGGTAAATCGATATTAAATAAGAGTTTTAGTATATATGAAAATGATGAAAAAATAGCGACATATGATATAGTTGGTACTTTTGATACTAAAAAAACGATGAATGCTTTGAATTCTTGTTATATATTAAAAGATGATTTTGAAAAAATTATTCAAGATGAAAGTGACTTAAATCAATCTATTTCAAATAGTAATGAAAGTGGTTCTATGCTATTAGTTGATAAATATGAAAATGTAGAAAAAGTTTTAAAAAGCCTAGAAAAAGCAAATATTTCTTATTATGTTGTATCAGAACTTAATGAAGAATATATCAAAATTCTTACTTATTTTCCTATATTTGCTTCAATAATAATCTCTCTTTTATTTATGATAGTTTTAGAATCATTTTTGTCAAAAAAAGTAAAATATAGATCAAAGTGTAATGCAATTTTAAAGTCTATTGGATTTGAAAATAAAAAAATTGAAAATATAAATATTTTAGAAAACATTATATTATTTTTTATTTCATTTTTGATTTCAATTATTTTATACTTAATTTTATTCTTTTATATAAAAAACGTTTTGCTTGCGGAATATATTTATGATGGAACTTTTATACCTTTTTCTATCGTTCCAATTATTCTTTCATTTATTTTAGAAATTATTATAATTCTTTTGGTAAACAAAAGAGTATTACGTCTTAAATTAAATAAAAGTGTAGAGGAAATTCTTTTATGAAATATTTAGTATTCTTTAAAGAGACTTTTAATAAAAAATCTACTGTAAATTATTTTTTTATTATATTTTCTCTTTTTGTAATTATTGATGTTTCATTTATGTTTTATAAATATAGTGGAAAGATTCTAAATGATAATTATAATAATTCGTACTTCTTGTTAGAACTTAATACAAAAAATAAAATAAATCTTATAAAAAATTATAGTAATATTGATGTTTATCAGAAATGTATTTTTAATGAAAATGAGATTATTGTTGAAGATGAATCTAGTAAATATTTTCCTAAAAATGTAAAACGAATTAATAAATTAGAATTTGCAAAATATAAGTTTGATAATAAATATATCATTACATTAAAAAAATGGATAGATTATAATGATTTTTGCGATTTGTTGATTAAAAATGGGATTGATTATGATTTCTATATAGTAAAGAAAAATGAGTTGAATTTTGAAAATTATTATCAATATTTCATTTATGTTTTGTTTATTATATGTTTTATATGTTTATTAGTTTTTGTTATTAGTATTATCAATATCTTAATTGATGAAAAAGAATTTTGTAGAATTTTATATATGGTAGGATATAACTATCATTTGATTAATTTTATGACAGTTATAAAAATATTTGTATTTATGCTATTGTTAGTTTTGATAAATTTGTTGTTTCAATTAACTTTAGGTTATTTTTTAAAGCTTTTTGATTATTCAATGATGCTTACAAATATAGCTATCTTAATTTTATCGATTATAATAGCAATGTTTTGGATAGTGGGAAGGAGGATAGTATTAAAAAGAAAGGTGCTTTTATAATCAATATTGCAGTAAATCATGTATAATAATATTAAATTAATTTAATTATTAGGTGGTGACTATATGGATGCAAAGATAATAGGTAATTTAATCAAAAAATTAAGAGAACAGAAAGGTTTAAGCCAGTATAAATTGGCTGAAGCACTTTTTGTTGATAGAACTGCAGTAACCAAATGGGAAAATGGAAAAACAATTCCAAGCGTTGATATGCTATTAATGATTAGTAACTATTTTAATATTTCAATAGATGAGCTTGTTTATGGAAGTCTGAAGAATAATGAAAACGATGAAAAAATAAAAAAATATCCAGCTGAATTATTACATGAAAAACATAAATTAAGGAAAAAATTAGCAATTGTAATACTTTTCTTGATAATTATATCTTTATTATTTTTTTTCTATTATTTTTTAACTACTTATAATTCAATAAAAATTTATAAAGTTAGTTTAAAATCTGATTCTATTGAACTTGCTGATAGTTATTTTATAAAAGCTAGAGAAAAAGCATATCTTAATATTAACTTTGTTAATAATGATTTGAATATTGATAAAATTAAAATTTATTATTTAGATAAAAATAAAGAGAAGATAATTATAAATAGTAATTATAATAATAACTTTACTATAGTAGATTACTATGGCTATTCTGAATATTTTGATTTTAAGAGAATAACTTATATTTTAAATAATATGTATCTTAAAGTCTCTGAAGATAAAAAAGATTACGTTTTAAAAATCAATTTTAAACAAGAATATTCTAATTCAAAATTATTTTTATTTAAAAATAAAAAATCTACTGATGAAATAGAATTAGATGTAACTACTTCTCACTTTGATTATCAAAACAATATGTTTGAAAAGATTTGTGAAAACAACAATTGTGCGATGGACGTAAAATATAATCAAATATCATATAATTTATTTTATGATAAAGATACAAGAGAGGTTGTTTTATATAATTTAAAAGATGGCGTAATGTATGAATATAATATTGAATATGAAACATTTAATGTTTCAAATAAAACTTCAAATTATAGTTATAGGGTATCTGATAAAAAATGCTTGCAGAACAACTGTGATTCTTATGAAATTGATTATGAATTGTTTTGGAATATAATAAATAATTCAATTAAAAATTACTAGCAATACATGAGAGCTTTTTTTAATTATATAAATCCTTTTTATTCTAAAATTATAGAATATATTATTTCTTTATGTTATAATTAATTAAGAATAGGAGTATGAGTGTATGTCTGGTGATTTTAATACGTTACTAACAATTGGTTATGCGATTATTACTTTAGGCGTAGTTATAAGTGTAATTATTATAATTATTAGAAATATAAAAAATCAATTCAATAATACTCTTGATAACTTGGAAAGAAGTAAAAACTTAATTATAAGTGGTTCTATTTTAAGTGAACTTAATAAAGTTGAATCTTTAATAAATAATAAAGATCTTGAAGTTAAGTTTAATTATTGGAAAAGTGTTTTTAAAGAACTAAAAGATAAAGATGTTATAAAGATAAGTGATGAACTCTTACAAGCTGAAGAAAAAATTAATAAAAAGAAATATAGGGAAGCAAATGAATATTTAAGTAATGTTGAGTTTGATATTTATATTGCTAAAAGTAAAGCAAGTAAACTTTTAGATGATATTCAAGAGATAACTTTATCAGAAAAGAAAAATAGGGAAATTGTTACTAAATTAAAAAGTGAATATCGTAATATATTTTTACATTATAATAATGGTAATAATAAAGATGATTATTCTTTAATACAAGTTCCTTTAGAACTTCAGTTTGAAAATGTTGATAAACTTTTTTCAGCTTTTGAACTTGCTATGGAAAATAATGTTTATTCAGAAGTTGGTAAAATTGTTAAAGCTTTAGATGACACTATTGGTAACTTAAAAATTGTTATTGAAGAGGCTCCATCGATTATTCTTTTAGGTAAAAATTTGATTCCTAAAAAAATAGAAGAAGTTAGTAAAATCAATGAAAAGATGAAAAGTGAAGGTTATAATCTTGATTATTTAAAGATAGAATATAATATAAATGAGTCAGAAAAGAAAATTGCTGATATTTTTGATAGATTAAATGTTTTAAATCTAGAGGATTCTATATTTGAACTTAAAACTATAATGGATTATTTTGATAGACTTTATTCTGATTTTGATAAAGAACGTGTTGCTAAAAAGATGTTTGATGATTATATTAGAAGTGTATTAATTAAGTGTAAAAAATTAAAGAAAATTGTTAATAACCTTTCTAGTAAAATTGATGATATTAAATATAGCTATGATTTAACTGATGATGATGTTCATATTATAAGTGAAATAAAATCAGAAATAATAGAATGTGAAACAATGTATGATAATCTTGTTAATAAGTTTAGAGAAAAGAATACAGCTTATTCAAGACTTACAAAAGAAATGGAAAATATTAATGCTAAACTTTTAAAAGCTGAAGATAAGCTTGACTATACTTTGAGAAGTTTAGGATCTTTAAAAGAAGATGAAATACGTGCTCATGAGCAACTTGATGAAATAAAAGTTATTTTAAAACAAACTAAAAGTCACATCAATTCATTTAAGCTTCCAGTTGTTCCAAAAAATTATTATGTAGAACTTGATGAGGCTAATGAAGCTGTTCGAGATATGGTTTTAGAACTAGAAAACCAACCAATTTCAATAAAAACTTTAAATACAAGAGTAGATACAGCTAGAGATTTAGTTTTAAAGGTGTATAATACTTCTTTAGAGATTGTTAAAACGGCATCAATGGCAGAAAATGCAATTGTTTATGGAAATAGATATCGTGCAATAAATTCAAATATCAATAATGGTTTAACAAAGGCTGAAAGAGAATTTAATAAAGGTAATTTTAAAGAAAGTTTAGAATATGCGATTAATTCTATAAATGTGGTTGAGCCAGGAATTCATAAACGTTTATTAGATGCTTATAAAAAAGAAAGAGATATGGTGAAGTAGGAAATGGTTTATTTAGATTATTCAGCAACAACTCCAGTGCTTCCAGAAGTACTTGATAGTTACAATAAGGTTACAGAAGAATATTTTGGAAATCCAAATAGTTTACATAGTTTAGGGGTTAAAGCTCATGAGCTTTTAGAAAGTGCAAATAAACAAGTAAGTGAACTTTTAAATATTAAAGAAGATGAGTTCTTTTATACTAGTGGTGCAACCGAATCAAATAATTTAGCTATTATTGGAGCGGCTTTAACTTATAAAAGATATGGAAATAGAATACTTGTTTCAACAATGGAACATCCAAGTATTTATGGAATATGTAAACATTTAGAAAAACTTGGATTTATAATTGATTATGTTAATGTTACTAATGAAGGTGTAATAGATTTTGATGATTTAAAAAATAAAGTTACTAAAGACACTATTTTAGTAAGTATTTGTGCAGTTAATTCTGAAGTTGGAGCAAGACAACCATTAAAAACCGTTAGACAAGTTATAAGAAAAAATAATGAGAATTGTATTCTCCATAGTGATATGACTCAAGCGATAGGTAAAGTTAATATTAACGTTAACGATGTTGATTTAGCTACCATCAGTAGTCATAAGATATATGGACCAAAAGGTATTGGACTTTTATATAAAACCAGAGGTCTTGTTTTAACTCCACTTTTATATGGACATGATGATTACTTAGTTCCGGGTACACCTCCGCTTCCTTTAATTGTGTCGTTTGCTAAAGCATTAAGACTTGCTTTAAAAGATATAAATAAAAAAGAAGAAACAGTAAAAAAATATTATGATAAGATTGTTGAACATATGGGAAATTATCCAAGAATTGTTATTAATTCAAGTAAATATTGTATTCCTCATATTTTAAATATTAGTTTAATGGATATAAAACCAGAAACATTTATACATGCTTTAGAAAAAGATGAAGTTTATGTTTCTAGTAATACAGCTTGTTCTAAGGGAAAAAAGAGTGAATCTGTTTATCAAATGACTCATGATGATAAACGAAGTGAAACAACAATAAGAATAAGTATTTCACCATATACAATGCCAAGTGAGATAACTGAGTTCTTAGAATCTTTTGATAAGCATTATAATGAACTTATAAAATTAAGTGAATAAAAAAACAAATTTTAAAATTTGTTTTTTTTTTGTTGAAAAGATATATTTTTTAGGTTCTAATTTTGTCGACATTT